>Ga0074193_1001260_pt1 | contig 32556 bp, 32 predicted proteins | sample EPASupsiteHSE605_FD_64523 | JGI IMG/M metagenome (GOLD analysis project Ga0074193, IMG submission 64523) | Bioremediated contaminated groundwater from EPA Superfund site, New Mexico - Sample HSE6-05 | ecosystem: Environmental > Aquatic > Deep subsurface > Groundwater > Contaminated ... | reverse complement strand
CTTGAAGGTAACACCCGTTCCCATTCCGAACACGAAGGTTAAGCTTCAAAGCGCCGATGGTACTGCACTGGTGACGGTGTGGAAGAGTAGGTCGCCGCCGGGTCATATGGATCTTTAGCTCAGTTGGTTAGAGCAACCGGCTCATAACCGGTTGGTCCGGGGTTCGAGTCCCTGAAGGTCCACCATATGGGGGTATAGCTCAGTTGGGAGAGCACCTGCCTTGCACGCAGGGGGTCAAGAGTTCGAATCTCTTTATCTCCACCATTAAACAGTCTTGAATTAAACAAGACTGTTTTTTTATTTTGTAAAAATATAAATTAGTATGGTATTATATAATTAAATATAAAAAGAGGTATATGTTATGGTTATGTACAGAGTAAAACAATTTTATTTAGCAATAACCTCAAAGGTAGAGGAAGAAGATAAAAGATTCATAAATCTATATTTAGAAAAAAATGAACTAAATTTATTTAATAAACTTCCAATTCATGAGCAGACCCACTCCTTAAGAACTGCTAAAAGTGTTAAAGAAGAATGTTTTAGACAGAAATTAGATGATAAAAAGCTTATTAAAGCAGCCTTGTTACATGATATTGGTAAAATACAAAATAACTTAAATGTAATAGATAAATCTATTATTGTATTATTAGATAAAATTACAAAAGGAAAGGTAAAAAAATTATCAAATATAAAAAAAATAGATATATACTATAATCATGGAGAAAAAGGATATAACACTCTAAAAAATTACATAAGCGATAAAAAAATTTTAAAATTAGTAAAAGAGCATCATAATGAAAATATAGTAGACGATAAGGAACTACAAATTTTAAGAGAATGTGATAGTAAAAATTAATAGGAGAGTGATTTATATTATGAATTCAGAAAAGAGAAGAGAATATATTAAAAATCTATTAAATAATATAAAGACACCTAAAAAAGGTCAAGAACTAGCTGAGGATTTAGATGTAACTAGGCAAGTAATAGTAAAGGATATAGCAATTTTAAGAGCTGAAGGTGTAAGTATAATAGCAACTCCAGAAGGATATATGATACCTAACAATAATAAAAAAGGAATAGAAAAAATAATAGCTGTTTCACATATGAGGGAAGATATTGAAAATGAACTTCAAATTATAGTAAAATATGGTGGATTAATAAAGGATGTTATAGTAGAGCATCCTTTATATGGTGAAATTAAAGGTATGCTAATGCTAAAAACTCCTTATGATGTACAAAAATTTATGGAGAGGATAAAAGAATATAATGCAGAACCCTTATCAATAATTACTAGAGGAGTTCACTTGCATACAATTGAAGCGGAAAGTGATGAGAGTATGAAAAAAATACTAAATGAATTAAAAAATAAAGGATATCTTGTTGAGTAAATATGCCTAAGGGGGTAATTAAATGAAAAAAACTAGATTAATAGGACCTACAATACTAATACTTTTAGTTTTAGGTGCTTTTTTTAATCAAATAGTAAGTATTTTAATTAATATTAAATGGTTTAATGAAGTAGGGTATCTATCAGTTTATCTTACTAAAATTACTGCTACCTTAAAATTAATGGTGCCTATATTTTTAATATGTTTTTTAACTATATGGGTATATTTTAAGAGTATAAAGAAAAGCATTCTTAAGTTAAGTACAGTAGTAGAGGTAGATATGGAAGCTGAAAGAAAACAAAGAAAGATATTCATATGGCTAAATGTAGGTTTTTCATTATTAATATCTTTTATATTCTCAGTAAGTTACTGGTATAGAATACTTCAATTTAGCAATGCTACTAGCTTTAAAATTAATGATCCTATTTTTAATATAGATATATCTTTTTTCGTATTTAGATTGCCTTTAATAGAATCTTTATATAGTATATTTATAGCTTTATTAATTCTACTAGGCTTTGTTACTGTAGTTATTTATTTAGTATTAACTGCAAGAGATAGAGTAGTATTTGGAGCACAAAATTTTGAAGGAAGACCTACAATAAATAGCCTTAAAAGTGGTATAACAAAATTTGCAGGGAAGCAGTTAGCAATTTTAGGAGCCCTTATACTTGGGTTTATTTCTATTGGTTATGTAATAAAAGCTTTAAATCTAGTATATTCTCCAAGAGGAGTAGTATTTGGAGCAAGTTATACAGATACTAATGTAACTTTGAAGTTTTATTTAGTAATTGTTATAGTTTCTCTAATATCTTCTATTGTAGTATTTATAAGCATATTGAAATCAAGAATTAAACCTATAGTAGTTTCTGTTATTTTAATAGCTTTTTTAATAGTATCTGAAGGTATAGTATCAGGTATGTGGCAGAAGTTTATTGTAAAATCTAATGAGAAAGGACTTGAAGCTTCTTTTATAGGATATAATATGCAGTACACTAAGAAGGCTTTCTCAATTGATGATATTGAAGAGAAATCATATCCCTTGTCTAATAATTTAACTAAGGCAGTAATAGATAGAAACAGGGCTACTATAGATAATATAAAAGTTAATTCTGTAACACCAGCTTTAGAATTTTATAATCAGGTTGAAAGTAAGAAAAATTACTATGTTTTTAACGATATCGATATTGGAAGATATAATGTAAATGGCAAGTATACTCAAGTATTTATAGCACCTAGAGAAATTCAATATGATAAATTGCTTGATAAAGCAAGTACATGGCAAAATAAACATTTAACTTACACCCATGGATATGGGGTTGTAATGAGTAAGGTAAACTCTGTTACTTCTGAAGGAAAACCAGATTTCCTTATTAAAGATATGCCTTTATCAAATAAGTCAGATATAAAAATAAACGATCCAAGGATTTATTTTGGTGAAGAGACTAGTGTTTACGCTATAGTTAATACAAAAATAACTGAAATGGATTATCCAAAAGAAAGTGGAAATGACGTTACTACTGATTACAACGGTAAAGCTGGAATTAAGATGAGTTTTATAAACAGGTTATTGTTTGCTATAAATGAGAGAGATATTAAGTTTCTATTATCAGGTGACATAAATAGTGAAAGTAAAATATTAATTAATAGAAATATTGTAGATAGAGTAAAAAAGATAGCACCATTTCTAGTTTATGATAATGATCCTTACGTAGTAGTAAATGATGGTAAATTATATTGGATTATCGATGCATATACAGTATCAAATAGATATCCTTTTTCTCAGCCTGTAAATGATATTAATTACATCAGAAATTCTGTTAAGGTAATAATAGATGCTGTAAATGGAACTACTGATTTTTATATGGTAGATGAAAATGATCCTATTGTGAATAGCTACTCTAGTATATTTCCTAAGTTATTTAAGAATATTAGTGAACTTCCAAAGGGATTTAGAGAACATTTTAGATATCCTGAGGACTATTTCTTAATTCAATGTAGCGTTTTAGAAAAGTATCATGTTAATAATGAGAATGAATTTTATAGTGGACAAAATGTATGGGATATATCTAAGAGTCAAAAACAAGTTGATGGGGAAGACACGATTAATAATGCATCTTATACTATTATGAAATTACCAGGAGAAACTAAAGAAGAGCTTATCCTTCTAGAATATTTTAATCAAAATCAGAGGGAGAATATGGTTGCTTTATTAGGAGCTAGAATGGATGGGAATAACTATGGAAAGTTAGTATTATATAAATTCCCAACTACAGAAAGTGAAACTGTAAATAGTCCTATATTATTTAAACAGAAAATAAATCAGGACACATCAATATCAAAGGAACTTTCACTTTGGGATGCAAAAGGTTCTCAAGTTCAATTTGGTGATACCATGATTATCCCAATAGAGAATTCTCTTTTGTATATTGAGCCATTGTATTTAAGGGCTAATGGCGAAAAGAGTATACCAGAAATGAAAAGAGTAATAGCATCCTATGGAGATAAAATGATATTAGCTCAAAATGTAGATGAAGCACTTAAGATATTATTTAATAGTGAAGTTAAAAATGAAGAAAATAATTCAATAAATAATGATTCAGGTACATCAGACATATCAACTTATATAAAAGAGGCAAAAAATTTATATAATAAGGCTATAGAAGCTCAAAAGAGTGGTAACTGGGCTCAATATGGTGAATATATTAATAAATTAGGAGAGGTACTAAGTAAAGTAAGTAAATAAGTATTATTTGGACAGCATGTAATAACTTATATAAGGTATATAAGTTTGCTTAGGAGGATTATCATGGATTATGACGTTTTAATATTAGGTGGTGGGTTAATAGGCTGTGCAGTAGCATACGAATTATCAAAATACAGCCTTAATATAGCCCTTATAGAAAAGGATTATGATATAGCTGATGATGTGGCCTTGGTAAATTCTGCAATAATATATGATGGCATACAATGTGAAGATACAATAATGTCACAGCTTCAGCTTATGGGTAATTCCATAATAAAGGATTTAGCTATAAAATTTAACATTCCTTATAAAAAGTATAATTCAATAATTATGGCTAGAAATGAAAAACAGGAGAAAAAAATAGAAGAAATATACAGTAGATATGCTAAAAAGGGAATTAATAATATTGCTCTTTTAGGAGGAAATAATATATACCAGTTAGAACCTAATTTAAACATAGATTTAAAGAAAGGTATTTATTCGCAAAATACAGGAGTTATTTGTCCATATGACTTGGGGATAGCTTACGGAGAGGTGGCCTTTGATAATGGGGTTTCCTTTAAATTAGAAGAAATTGTTGAAGGTATAAATAAAATAAGTAAAGGCTTTAAGGTAGTTACAAATAAGAATAAATTCACATGTAAAATGGTTATAAATACGACACCTGAAGATTATAACATTGATGGTTTTAAAGATAGTTTTCCAGAGAGTAAGGCTTATTTAAAATATTTTTTACTAGAAAAAAGTTTTAAGCTTAAGTTGAACAATATTCTTTTTAGTTATAACGAAGAAATAGATGAAATTATATGTTTACATCCTACTGTACAAGGTAATTACATTGCGTCTATAAAAACAAATGTAAATTTAAGTTATGAAGAGTGCTATAAAAAGATTAAATTATTAATACCTGAAATAAAGACAGATGATATAAATACGTTTTATGAAGTTCCCTATTATGATGAAGCTTTACTTATTGATGATAGCTTAGTAGATAAGGGATATATAAAGATAACAGGAAAAAATTATGCTGAGGTTACAATGACTCCATCTATAGCTAAAATAGTAAAGGAAACTGTAGAAAATAATTTAAAATGTAAAAGGAAAAATGATTTTAATGATAAAAGAAGAGAAATATATAGTTTTAGATTTATGTCAAATGAAGAAAGAAAAAAAATTATAAATCTAGATAAAAGGTATGGAAAAATTGTATGCATGTGTAATTTGGTAACTGAAGGTGAAATAATTGACGCCATAAGAAGACCATTAGGTGCTAGAACTTTAGAGGGAATAAAAAGAAGAACCGGTGCTGCTTTAGGAAGTTGTAAAGGTGCATATTGCGTTAATAAGGTTATTTCAATATTAGCCAGAGAAACAAATAAAAAGATGACAGATATAGTAAAAGACTCTAAAAATTCAAAAATTCTTCTAAATAGAATTAAGGAATTTGATGAAATTTAATAAAGTGAGTGTAAAATAAATGAAGGAAGATAAAAAGATTTTTACATCTATTGTTAGAATTAAAGGATCAAAGTTTCCAGTAGTTCCAGTAAAAAGTAGCTATCCTATTGATAAGAGCTTATTAATTGAATGTTCAAAGGTATTAAGTAGAATTCATGTAGGAGCTCCAATAAAATGTGGAGATATAATATGCAGAAATATATTAAATACTGGAGTAGACATAATTTCTACTAGGACAATAGAAGCTGATAATTTATAAAATTTAATAAATTTATTAAATTACAGATAATGTATTGACAATCTGTGATATAATAATTATAATTATTTAAAATTAATATTTAAACCGTTGAAGAGAATAGTAGCTTAGTATGTGTTTTTAGAGAGTGGATGGTTGGTGAAAATCCATAACTTATATTTTGTGAATCCGCCTCTGAGGTGTTGTGATGAGCAATACGGCCATGTGTCGTTAAAATTATAAGAGGGTTTACTTATAAACCAATTAGGGTGGCAACGCGGAGTCTTTCGTCCCTACTTTATAGTAGGATAGAAGGCTCTTTTTATTTTGAAAAAATCCAATTAAATTAACCAAGTTTATAATTACCTAACAAACAAGGAGGAAATTAGTAATGTTAGATTTAAGAAGAATAAGAAATAACCCAGAAGAATTTAAAAAAGTAATGGAGGGAAGAGGAGAAGACTTCGACTCTAAATTAATAGATGATGTGGTTGCTCTTGATGAGAGAAGAAGAGAAATATTAGTAGAAGTTGAGCAATTAAAGAATAAAAGAAATAATGAATCTTCACAAATAGGAAAACTTAAAAAAGAGGGAAAAGATATTAGTAGTTTAATGAATGATATGAAGCTTCTTGCAGATAAGATTAAAGAACATGATGTAGAATTAAGCGAAGTGGATGAAAAGATAAAGTATATTATGCTTAGAATTCCTAATGTACCTAATCCTAGCGTACCAGATGGAAAAACTGATGAAGATAATGTTGAAATTAGAAAATGGGGAGAACCTAGAAAGTTTAACTTTGAAGCAAAGGCTCATTGGGATATTGGAGCTGATTTAGATATACTTGATTTTGAAAGAGCAGGAAAAATAGCTGGTTCAAGATTTACTGTTTATAAAGGACTAGGTGCAAGACTAGAAAGAGCAATAATAAACTATTTTTTAGATTTGCATACTATTGACCATGGATATACAGAAATACTTCCTCCTTATATGGTAAACAGAGATAGTATGACTGGAACAGGACAGCTTCCTAAATTTGAAGAAGACGCTTTTAAGGTTGAAAATAACGGATATTTCTTAATACCTACAGCAGAGGTTCCTGTGACTAATTTATATAGAGATGAAATATTAAATGGAAATGAACTTCCTTTAAAATATGCAGCTTATAGTGCTTGCTTTAGAGCAGAGGCAGGATCAGCAGGAAGAGATACTAGAGGGCTTGTTCGTCAACATCAATTTAATAAGGTAGAACTAGTTAAATTTGCTAAACCAGAACAATCTTATGAGGAGCTTGAGAAACTAACTAATGACGCAGAAGATGTGCTTAAAGGCTTAGGTTTGCCATATAGAGTAGTAAGAATATGTAAAGGGGATTTAGGCTTTACAGCAGCTTTAAAATACGATATAGAGGTATGGATGCCAAGCTATAATAGATATGTTGAAATTTCAAGCTGTAGTAACTTTGAAGACTTCCAAGCAAGAAGAGCTAATATAAGATATAGAGAAGAGGCAAAATCTAAACCAGAATTTGTTCATACTTTAAACGGTTCAGGAGTAGCTATTGGAAGAACTGTAGCAGCCATACTTGAAAATTATCAAAATGAAGATGGAACTGTTACAATACCAGATGCTTTAGTGCCATATATGAGAAATACTGTAATTCTTAAGTAAATTTAATTCTAGAAATAAACAACAGTTTTCTGCTGTTTATTTACCGAAGTAATGAAAATAAAAAGTTGACAATGCGGCGGTATCTTGTTATAATAAATATCGTCGCAATACGGAGAGATGGTCGAGTTGGTTTAAGGCACCGGTCTTGAAAACCGGCGTACGTGAGAACGTACCTAGGGTTCGAATCCCTATCTCTCCGCCATTTTTTAAAACAATATACAACTAAATTTTTATTGACATGCTTAACTCATTATATTATAATGTTTAAGTGACCTGTGGAGAGATGGTCGAGTTGGTTTAAGGCACCGGTCTTGAAAACCGGCGTGCGTGTGAGCGCACCTAGGGTTCGAATCCCTATCTCTCCGCCAATATTTTAATAAAAATAAAATTGTAGGACATGGAGAAATACTCAAGTGGCCGAAGAGGCGCCCCTGCTAAGGGCGTAGGTCGGGAAACCGGCGCGAGGGTTCAAATCCCTCTTTCTCCGCCATAACACTCAAGTAAAATTGGGTGTTTTTTATATAATTTAATAATATGCGCGGGTAGCTCAGTTGGATAGAGTAGCTGGCTACGAACCAGTTGGCCGGGGGTTCGAATCCCTTCTCGCGCACCATAAAACCTTGTAATAGTTAAATATTACAAGGTTTTTTATGTATTATTTATAAAATCAAAACACTTGAGGTATAATAAAGATACAATATTAAAAAAGTGCAGAGGGGGAATGAATATGAAACTAACAGTAATAGGATATTGGGGAGCCTTCCCAAATAAGAACGAAGGCACATCAGGGTACTTAATTAATAGCGGAGATTATAACATATTAGTAGACTGCGGTTCGGGGGTATTATCTCAGGTTCAAAACTATATAGACTTATCAAAAATAGATGTGGTTATTTTGTCTCATTTTCATGCAGATCATATTTCAGATATTTATTGTATTCAATATGAAGCATATCTTTCTTTAAAATTGAACATGAGAAAAAAGCCATTAGAAATATATGCTCACGACTTAGATCCTAAGTTCAACGATTTGAATTATAAGGGTGCAACTATAGCTAAAAGAATTGATGATAAAACTATACTTGATTTTGGAGATTTGAATGTCAGCTTTAAGAAGGTTACTCATGAAGTACCTTGTTTTGCAATGAGATTTCAGGAAAATAATAAGGTTATTACTTATAGCGCAGATACTGAATGGTGTAATGAGATAATAGATTTATCAAAGGAAGCAAATATATTTATTTGTGAGGCCAGTCTTTTTAATAGTTTAAAAGGACAAGTAAATGGCCACCTTACCGCAGGAGAAGTAGGTAAGATAGCGAATATGTCTAAAGTTGATAAATTATTACTAACTCATTTCCCACACTACGGTGACTTAGAGCAATTAGTTATGGAAGCAAAAGAAGAGTTTAAAGGTGAAATATATAAAGCAAAAACAGGCTTAACCTTTGAGTTATAGCTTTATTCCTATTCTTTCACCCATATTTACTTTACATTCAAAGCCCATTTTTGTTTGTTCTATAATATCTGAATCTATATTTACTTTATCTTTTTCTAAAAATAAAATGACAGTAGAGCCTCCAAATTTAAAGTACCCTTTTTCTTCTCCTTTTTTCACTTTTTTGTCAGGAGTATAGGTTTGAACTATTGCCCCAACACAAGTGGCTCCTACATCAACATAGAGTAAGTTGCCAAAGTTATTTGATTTAAATAAGCTGTATTCACGTTTATTTTCACAAAATAACTTTGGTATTTTATTTAATGCAATAGGGTTTACTGAATAATATTTCCCGGGAATTTTATGAGTCTTTTCACAAATTCCATCATCTATAAAATGAAATCTATGATAGTCTATTGGAGCTAACCTAAATATAAGGCAAATTCCTCCTGAAAAGTTTTTAGCTAAAGCATCATTTTTAATTAGTTCCTTTAAACTATAAGTAAAGCCTTTTACTTGAACTAAATTATTAATGTCAATATTATCATAAGCAAGAATTCTTCCATCAGCAGGGGATATTAAAACATCCGGATTAGGGTCAATAGGTCTTGCCTTCTCAGTTAATTCTCTAGTGAAAAAATCATTAAAATTTTTATATGTGGATTTGGGATGCTTAAAATGCTTTTCATCTATATTAAAATTATCAATGAATTTTTGAATGTTTTTTTTACTCCAGCTTAAATCACAAAATTGCCCATATAGCTTAGTAAAAAGCTTCTTTTTAATGAATAGCTCCAACAATTTAACACCTATAGGAGAAGAATAGGTCCATTCTAAGTATTTATCTCCTGCTACCTTTTCAACTTCATAGGATTTAGTTTTTCTATTAAAATACTTTATCATACTGTATCTCCCTATATGTTAGCTTTAAATTTATATATTTTATATTATCATAATTAAAATAGGTTTTATATATAAACTATAGCTTTATGTACATATAAGAGGAAGTATTTTAAGTTTGGTTTTTAAAAGAGTATATATTGATGAAAGGCAGATACAATAATAAAAATAGTGAGTACATTCCTGCTATAATAAATGGAACAAAATATATTGGATCATTAGGTAGAAAATCTAAAGGGGAAGCATAGGGTTTATATCTTAGGTAACAATAATTTGCGTCAACTAAATAGTTTATTGGAATTGTTACTGCAAAATATACAAGAGTCCATTTAAGCATTCGTTTCAATGAATTAATATCTGGAGTATATTCATGAACAAATATCATAAATAAAACAGAAATCAAAATTCCCCCGTGAGAAATAAAAAATTGAATAAATATAAAGTGAGGAAATGGGAAGATTGAAGTATCATGGAAAATTAAAGCTATAAGTGCACCGCCAAGTCCCCAAAAGTATAAAACATCAAATATTTTTCTGCTTTTAGTAAACAGCATAATTATAGAAAGTATTATAGAAATTCTACACAAGTAGAGAGGTAGAGATTCCTTTAAATTTAATCTTTCGTTAGTTATATACCAAAGATAAATAGAGAACTGATGAAAAATTAGAATTACTCCTATGAAATGAGAATAAAATTTTTCATATTTAGGCTGCCTTAGTGTTTCTCTAAATGAGTATATTGCTAATATTATTAATATAATAATAAATAAACTTATTAAATGAGGCATAGAAAAGTTTTTTGTAAAATCTTTTTGTTCAACTGGTTTCCAAAATAAATTAATGAAATCCAAAGCTCTCACCTCTATTAAATTTCTCAGGTTTATTTTTTGCAAAAGTATAAATATTAGTCTATAAAAAATAATATTATGAAATTATATTTTTATAAGATTAATTTATATTTAAAACGTTGAGAAATGGTTCAATAGTAAGTATAATAAAGTAATATCAATATTATGAGGGAAATTATTATAATTTGGAGTGATATGATAAATGAATAAAACTAAAGGAGCTATATTTAATGCTGCAATAAAGGTATTTTCAGAAAAGGGTTATAATGGTGCAACAATGGATGATATAGCTATAAATGCAGGTGTTGCAAAGGGAACTCTATATTATCATTTTAGAAGCAAAGAAGAGATATTTAAGTACATAGTAAAAGAGGGAATGAAAAAAATACAAATAGAAGTTCAAGATTATGTGGAGAGGGTAGAGGATCCTATTTTAAGATTGAAGAACTTGTGCAGAATGCAACTAGAGTTAGTATATAAAAATAGGAATTTTTTTAAGGTTATTATGAGTCAGCTCTGGGGAGTAGAGATAAGACAATTAGAACTTAGAGAGGTTATTCAAAAATATATTACTTTAATAGAAGGGTACATAAGGGAAGCTATACTAAAAGGAGCTGTAAAGAAAGGAAATGAATCCTTTATGGCATACACTTTTTTCGGAGCATTATGCTCAACAGCAGTATATGAACTTATAAATAATGATGATATTGATATTGAAGAGCTAATTGAAAATTTGACAAATTACTTACTATATGGAATGGCAATATAAAATTAAGTGGAGTAAAGCTATAAAAAGCGATACTCTACTTTTTTATTTGTTAATAAATTATTCATTGACATATAAAATAAAAAAGAGTATAAATATACTGACTGGTCAGTATAAATAAATTATACAAACTATTTTATAAGTGGGGTGATTAATTTGAAATTTTTAAAGATAGCTGGTAGAGATATAGCTAGTATTTTTAGAAATAGGTTTATTAGAATATCTGTTACAGCAATTATAATTGTACCTCTACTATACAGTTTACTTTATCTTGCAGCCTTTTGGGATCCCTACAGTAAGCTAAGTGAAATGCCTGTAGCGGTGGTTAACTTAGATAAGGGAAGCATAAAAGATTCGAAAGAGGTTAACTATGGTAATGATATTGTGAATGGTTTAAAAGAGAATAAGAATTTAGGCTTCAAATTTATTTCTAATTTAGAAAATGCAAAGAGAGGTTTAGAAGGAAAGGAATATTACGCTGTATTTGTTATTCCAGAGGATTTTTCAAAAAAAATTACTGATGTAGAAGATGGTAAGTTACAAAAACCATCTATAGACTATATTGCTAATGAAAAGAAAAATTTCTTAGCTGCTCAAATTAATAATAAGGTTGCCTTAGAGTTAAAGGATAAAGTAATAAAAAACATTTCAGAAGAATTTACAAAGGTTACCTTTAATAATTTATATGAGATTAAAAATGGAATGAATAAAGCAGCAGATGGTAGTAATCAAATTGTAGAGGGAATAGGACAGCTAAAGAGCAATGTTCCTTTATTAGGAAATGGAATTGGTCAGTTAAAATCAAAAGTAGATGTGGCTTCTGTGGAATTTAATAAGCATCCCGGACTAAAAAGTATAGTTAATGATAAGGATATAAGTGGTGCTAAAACGCTTATTCAAGATGCTAATGTGCTTAAAGATTCAGATACATTAGCATTAGAGATGCTTCCATCTTTGGCTACAGCTGAAAATTTAGAGCTAATAAATAAAACAACTAATGATTTTTTAGCAATAGACATGGATAAAGCAAAAGCATTAATGAATACTCCAGGAATGGATAAGCTTACAGATTCAAAAAATATGGAGAGTATGTCAAGGCTAATGAAAGATGCATCTTCATTAAAAAGTCTTGACGTAAATAAGATAACGCCATTAATGAACTTGCTGCAACAGTCAGATAAATTAAGAGGAATAATGGATAAGTCTACAAAGCTTACACAAATAGATTTAAATAATGTTAATAATTTTATAGAGGCACAAAAGCTTTCATCAGAGAAATTTATATCTAGTTCATCTCAATTAAATGCTCATAAACAAGAACTAGAAATGGCAATTAAGACAAATACTAATTTAACTAATGCTCAAATAGAGCAAATGGTTGGATTAATAGAAGGATATAATACATTAACTACAGAAACATCAAAGAATATGGCAAGCTCTGCTTTAGTAATAAATAATATGAGCAAAAACATTTCTGAACTTAGTAATTTGCAAAAGGATTTAAAGGATAATGCAGCTATTATAGAAGGAGTAAACAGTGTTTTAAGTGAAGAGAATGTAGCATATTTAAAAGCAGTGTTACCTCAGCTAATCCAGGTTAAAGAAGAACTAGACATGAATTCAAATACTTTAAATTCAGTTAGTGGATTACTAAATACTTTGGAAGGGACAGATATTAAATCTTCTCTAGGTAAGATTGAAGCACTTCAAAAGGATATAGCTTACGCTAAGCCAATGCTTGAAACTTTAGAGAAGAATATGACACCAGAGCAATTAGCTTCAATTAAAAATTCGCCACAGCTAATTAATCAATTATTGAAAATGAAAAAAGACTTAAATGATAATGAAAAGATACTAGAAGTTACTGAAAATGCTTTAAAAGATAATAATGTTTCCATGGCAAAGGGACTGATTTCATCAATTCCAGAATTAAGAGGAGGCATTGATAAATTATATAGTGCTTCAAATGAATTAATATATGGAGTAAATGAACTTTATGATGGTTCAAAAGAATTAAGTGATAAATTATATGATGGTTCTAAAGAACTAAAGGATAAGCTTAAAGTAAGTAGTGATGATATGGGAGATTTTGTATCAGAACCAATACTATTAAAGGAAGCTCCAATTAATAAAGTGCCTAATTATGGAACCGGATTTACTCCATATTTTATACCATTATCTTTATGGGTAGGAGCGCTTATGATGTTCTTTATAATTACAGATAAAGTAGATGAAGATATAGATGCAAAGCCAGCTTCAATAGTAATTGGTAAGTTTTTATCTTATGGATATATAGGGGTACTTCAGGCAGTATTAGCAAGTGTAGTAGTATTGATGTTAGGATTAAAACCAGCTAATATACCATTATATATATTGTTTAATGTTTTCTTATCCTTTGTATTTATTGCTATAATACAAAGCCTTGTATTTTTGCTTGGGCAGGCAGGAAGACTTTTAGCTATAGTACTTTTAATATTACAATTAACCTCATCAGGAGGAACCTTCCCATTAGAAGTTGTTCCTAAGTTTTTTAAAGTGTTAAATCCTATTATGCCTTTCACCTATGCAACAGGTGGACTTAGAGAGATAATTTCTGGAGTGGATCATTCTGCATTGATATATAATACATTAGTTCTTGCAGTAACCATGATGATATTTTTAATAATATCCGTAATTATGAAGGGACATGCAGATAAAATTCAAGAGAAAATAAGAGAAAAGAGAGAAGTAGTAGCATAATAATAAAGGGATGCATAATAGATTGCATCTCTTTTTCATATCTTTCCGGAACGAATTATTGATATTAGAAGCCAAAAACCCATAAAGGCTGCTATTCCATATCCAAATAAACCAACTATAGATATACCATCATACTTAGGTCCAATGTTTGTATTTAATATTAAAGATGATGCTATTATCATTGAAGATATAACAAGACCAATAACCATTCTATTGATCATTTTGTTAAGTTCATTTACATTTTTACTTAAATCTCTATGCTCCAATTGAATCTTTGCCCTTCCTTGCATTATACTATCACAAAGTTCAATTACTTTGGTAGGAAGTTTTGAAGAATCACGTCCAAAATTCATAATTCTGATCAAGGATTCATTGAAATTTAAATTTTTCAATATGGAAAAATCACTATTATTTTTAACATAGGATATAATAATATCTAATATTTGTGTATCTGGGGACAGTTTTACAACAACGCCTTCTACAATAATTAAAGATCTTATAAGAAGGGTAAAATCCTTAGGAAGTCTTAAATTATTATTTTTTGCAACGTTTAAAAGATCCTCTAATAAAGCTGAAATCTTTATGTTTGCAAGGGAAGCAGATAAATAACTATCCAAAAGGTAGTCTATATCCTCAAAAAGCTTATTTCTATTTACATACCCTTTCTTTATTCCAATGGACATAAGAATTGTAATAAGTTTATTTATATCCCTATAGGCAATTGCAAACATCATTTCATTTAGAGCGGTTTTTAGAGCTTTTGATATAGTACCAACCATTCCAAAATCTATAAAACAAATTTTACCTGAACTTATTATCAAATTACCAGGGTGTGGATCACCGTGAAAGAAGCCATCCTCAAATATTTGTTTGCAAAAGGACAAGGCTAGATTATGACCAATATGGTCGAGATTATAACCAGCCTCTTTAAGTTTTTTTAAGTTATTAATTTTAATACCTTCTATCTTTTCCATAGTTATTACCTTTTTTGTTGAAAATCTATTAATAACATAAGGATAGGATACAAAAGCTACTTCTTTATTAAGTTTAGCGAAAGTTTCTAGATTTTTAGCTTCATTTTGAAAATCTAATTCTTGTTCTGCTGATGACTTAAGCTCATCTATAGCTTCCTCCAGGTCTATAAGGGTATCACTGAATCTAGCTTTTGTAAGCTTTGATATTTTATAAAGTATTGAAATATCCTGGGACATTTTTTCACATATTCCTGGCCTTTGAACCTTTACTATAACTTTTTCTCCAGTTTTTAAGGTTGCTTCGTGTACCTGTGCCATAGATGCAGAGGCGAGAGGAGTTTTATTAAAACTTTTGAATGCATCTTCAATAGTCATATCAAATTCTTGTTGAAAAACTTTAACTATGTTTTCAAAAGGTTCTTGAATTACATTATCTTGAAGTTTTGATAGTTCTTCTATATATTCATTTGGTAATATGTCTGGTCTTGTGCTTAAAATCTGGCCTATTTTTATAAAGGTTGGTCCTAAATCTTCAAAGGCTTTTCGAAGATTTACAGCAGCAGTTTTTTCATTTTTAATTTTACTATCTACAATGGAACCAAAGCCATAGAAGGCCAAGGTTTTAACTATTTCTCTAAATCTTTGTACAGAATTTTTAGACATAGGATACCTCTCTTTTGTGTTAGATAAAAGCCCTAAACTAACGTTAGGGCTTTATAAGGATTATATATATTATTCACTTTTGTTTTCTAATTTATCTAGTCTTTTTTTCAGTTCCTCAAATTCATCTTTAGTTGCAAAGTTCATTTGAGATAAAAGTTCTTTCATATCTTCTTTTGTTAGAGGTTTATATTTTTCGGTAGCTTCTTTTGTTTTATCAACAAGATTTGTTTTAAGCTCTTGAGATAGCTCTTTTCCTTCGTCAATGGTAAGTTTACCTTTTTCAACCAACTCATCAACTAATTCAGCAGCCTTTTCATAAGTATAAGCAGCAGAGCCAATTCCAACTAGAAAAATCTTTTTTAATTCATCTAACATATTAATTACCCTCCTTTTCTTCTTAAAGGGATATATTACCTTATGTGTATATTATACTGCTATAAATATAGTTTATAAATAGATATGTATAAAGTTAATATAAATTTTAAATATGTGAAAGTTTAAAAGGAAGATAAAAAAATGAAGGTTGACATTACAGCTAAACTGCAATAAAATATTATGGTGAAAGTTAATAGGCACTCGTAGCTCAGTAGGATAGAGCGTCCCCCTCCTAAGGGGAAGGCCGGGGGTTCGACTCCCTTCGGGTGCACCAGGTTTAAAGCATTAAAAAAGCCATCTAAGATACATTCTTAGGTGGCTTTTTAGTTGACTAAATTATTTCAATTGCTATAATCAGAATATATACAAAATTTAGTATATATTTAGAGGTGGAGCTTATGGAAGTATTTGTAGCAAGGCAGCCTATTTTTGATAAGTTTAATAGAGTTTTTGCATATGAATTACTATTTAGAAGTAGTATGAGAAATAGTTTTTCTAATTCAGATGGAGATAGAGCTACATTAGAAGTCATAAATAATAGCTTTATTAATATTGGAATAGATAAAATAGTAGGTAACAAAAAAGCTTTTATCAATTTTACTGAAAAAATTTTAAAATCTGATGTTCTAGATATACTATCTCCTAGGCTTATAGTTATAGAGGTGTTAGAGAATGTAGAACCTACAGAAGAAATATTTAATATCTGCAAAAGTTTAAAAAACAAAGGTTTTATTTTAGCTTTAGATGATTTTGTTTTCAATACAAAATATATTAATTTATTAAAGATAGCAGATATTATTAAAGTTGATTTTATGATAACTAAGGGTTATGAGAGAAAAAGAATAATGGAATTAGTGAAAAATAAAAATATAAAATTTCTAGCAGAAAAAGTTGAAACTATGGAAGAATTTAAACAGGCGGTTGATTTTGGATATTCCTATTTTCAAGGATATTATTTTAGTAAACCTTCAATAGTTTCTGAAAAAAAGATTCCAGAAAATAAAATGGTTAATATGAAAGTTCTTAGAGAGCTAAATAAAGAACATTTTTCTATGGATAACTTAATTAATTTAATAAAAAGAGATATATCTTTATCCTATAAATTTCTTAAACTTATAAATTCTGCAAATTTTGGTTTTAAAAGTAGAATAACCTCTTTAAATCAAGCCGTTGCATTACTAGGAGAGGAAGAAGTAAAAAGATGGCTGTATTTTATTGTAATAAATACTATTGGAGATGATAAGCCAGAAATTATCACAATAAATTCTTTAATTAGAGGTAGATTTGGAGAACTAATCATTGAGAAAATTGGATTAGAGGATAAAACCTTCTATGGTTATTTAGTTGGGATGCTATCAATGATGGATGTAATTTTAGATAGACCAATGGATGAAATATTAAATGAGCTCTTAATACCTTTAGAGGTAAAGGATGCTTTAATAGGTGAAAAGGTCAATATTTATTCTAAAATATTAAATTTAATTGTTTCTTATGAAAAAGGACAGTGGAGCAAGGTTTTTTCAATAGCAAAGGAGCTTAATTTAAACGAGAAATATCTACCTTTAGCATATATTAATGCTATTCAATGGTCAAAAGAAGTTTAATATAAAATCAAGGAGTTTATTTATGAGGGAAGCTTTTATGTATAAAGCATTAGAAGAGGCTAAGATAGCTGAAAGGCTTAAAGAGGTTCCAGTAGGAGCAGTTATTGTAAAAGATAATAAAATAATTGCATCTGCTCATAATTTAAGGGAAATACTTAAAGATCCAACTGCCCATGCTGAAATTTTAGCTATTAAAAAAGCGGCAGAGTTTTTAGGGGATTGGAGATTAAATGGTTGTGAGATGTATGTTACCTTAGAACCTTGTCCTATGTGTGCTGGAGCTATAATACAATCAAGAATAAAGAGGCTTTATATAGGAACCTTTGATCCTGTAGCTGGATGCTGCGGTTCTGTTGTTAATATGGTACAAAGTGAAGCTTTAAACGCTATGATTGATGTGGTATGGATGTATGAAGAAGAATGTGCAGAAATTTTGAAGAAATTTTTTCAAAGTAAAAGATAACAATAAAATATTGAATATAAAATAATTAAAAGTGATTGTATTCTAAAAACTACAATCACTTTTTTTACTCATCAGAGATAACTTTTTAAAAACTATTACTAAAATTAGCATAAATACTGAGGTTAAGGCTATAGTGCCACCAGGAGCACTATTTATATAGTAAGAGGAAATAAGTCCTACTATTACATCAATAAAGCCAAAAATTATTGAAAAAGTTAATGTTAGCTTAAAGCTCTTTTTTAGCTGAAATGCCGTAGCCACTGGTACTGCTAGCATGGAAGATAAAACAAGAATACCAATTATTCTTATGGATACAGATATAGTGGCACCCACAAGAAGGGCAAAAACATAGTTAATTAAAGTTACCTTAATTCCAGCTATTTTGGCTCCTTCTTCATCAAAGGTTATGTATATAAGCTTATCATATAAAGCTATAAGAGTTATAACAGTTATTATACTGAGAATAAATACAGTCATTAGTTCCTGCTTTGAAACAGTAAGTATACTTCCAAAGAGGTAGGTATTTATACTTGCACCTATATTTCCTGCGCTAATTATAGTTATTGCAATACCTACACTTAAAGTTAAGGTTATTACCAATATTAGTTCAGCATATTTTTTATAATAGTTTCTCATAAGTTCTATTAAAAAACCACATATAGATGTAAATATAAAAGAGCTTATAATAGGGTTAAAGTTAAACATTATTCCAAGGGCAACACCAGCAAAGGAGCTGTGAGCTAAAGTATCTCCCATCATGGAGTGTCTTCTTAAGACTAAAAAAACTCCAATAAAGGGACAGAGTATAGAGATAAGTACGGATACCATTAGAGCATTTTGCATAAAACTATACTGTAGCATTTACACTTACCTCCTGAAATTTCATACTATATTCCTTTGTAGAACGAATTGTACCAGTACCATCAGTAAGCTCTAATATAGAATTAGAATTTACTAAGGCTACTCTTAGATTGTGCTCAATAGATATTATTGTAATACCTAAATGAGTATTTAAATGTTTAATTATTTTGTATAAATCATTTTGACTATGAGCATCAAGACCTGTAGAAGGTTCATCTAGTATTATAAGCTCTGGTTCACCCATAAGAGCCCTTGCGATAAATATCTTTTGCATTTGACCGCCAGACAAATTACTAATTAGCTCCTTTGCGAATTTCTCCATGTGAACAATTTTTAAGCTTTTATAAACATACTCTATGTCTTTTATTCCTAAAGCTTTTCTATGAAAATTCAATACTTCAAAAACAGTAATAGGAAATTGAGAATTAAAATTTTCAAATCTTTGAGGGACATACCCTATTTTATCTGTTTTTATGGCTATAAATCCATTTGTAGGTTTTAATATTTTTAAGATAATTTTAACTAAGGTACTTTTCCCGCTTCCGTTTTCTCCGAGAATAGATAGGTAATCACCTTTTTTTATATGCAAATTAATATTATTTAAAACAAATGGCAATACTCCATTATATGAAAAGCACATATTTTTAATTTCAACCATTAACAAACCTCCGAAAAGTAATAAATTTACATTAAATCAATCTAGTTACATTAAGCCGTTGACAAAAGAAAAATTTAAGATTATTATATACCTAAATGCAAATAGTTTGCAATAACTAAAAGGAGTGAAATGATGTATAGGAAGATTATTGCCTTTTTTACGATTTTTATAATGCTTATTTCTTTATCAGCTTGTGGCAATAAAGATTATAGTGAAGTATCTACAAAAACTAAGGATGATAATAACTCTAAAGGAGAAAAAATAGAAGTACTTGTTAGCTTTAATCCTTTAAAAGAATTTGCAGAAGCAGTTGGTAAGGATAAGGTGAAGGTAGTAAGTATAGTATCAGGAGGGGTTGAACCTCATGATTTTGAACCAAAAGCTAAGGATTTAGAAAACATAAACAAAGGAAAAATATTTGTATATAATGGTCTTGGAATGGAACCTTGGGCAGAAAAGGTATTAAAAACTATTGAAAACAAAGATGTTATAATAGTTGAAGCTTCAAAAGGAGGTAATTTTATTAAAGCCTCTAAGGAAGAAGAAGGTACCCATGGTGAATATGATCCCCATATTTGGCTAAGCTTAAAGGAAGCAAGGGTTGAGGCGAATAATATAAAAGAAGCCTTAATAAAAGCAGATGTTGCAAATAAGGAATACTATGAAAATAATTATAAAGATTTTGCAAGTAAATTAGATAATCTTTTTAATGAATACGATAAAAAATTTAAGGAAGTTAAAAATAAAAAATTTGTTACAGGACATGAAGCCTTTGCATACATTTGTAGAGATTTTAATCTAGAACAAAATAGTGTAGAAAATATGTTTTCAGAGGGAGAGCCTAGTGCAAAAAAATTAAAAGAGCTAGTAGATTATACTAGAAAAAATAATGTAAAAACTATTTTTGCTGAGGGAAATGTAAGCCCTAAGGTTTCTGAAGCTTTAGCAAATGAAATAGGGGCTAAAGTAGAAAGTATATATACCCTTGAGAACAAAGAGGATGACAAGGATTATCTTCAAAGCATGAGGGACAATTTAGAAAAAATATATGTTAGTTTAAAGTAAACTAATTAAAAAATAAAAGTAGGGTAAGCCCTACTTTTTAGTTTATGAAGAAAACTATATATAAATTACTCTTTAATAACTTTTTTTGTGCAATTTTTGCAGTAGCCATATAATTCTATTTTATGGTCAGTAACTAAAAAACCGTCCTCTGCAACCTTAGAAGTAAACTCTTGTATAGGACAAAAATCTATTACCTCAGTCTTGCCGCAGGTTTTACAAATTACATGATGATGGTGACAGTCACTGCATACTATTTCATAGCTGGCTGAAGCACCAGTAATGTTTGTTTTGTGAACCAGATTAATATCCTCTAAAATTTCCAGGTTTCTGTATACTGTTGATAAATTAGTCTTAGGATATTTATCCTTACATTTTAAATATATATCTTCAACAGAAAGAAACTTACCAATGTTCTCAATAAGTACTTCTATTATAGAGTTCCTTTGCTTAGTAAGCTTATAGCCTTTATTTTTAAGGGACTCTTCAATTTCATCTATTTTAATCATACGAAACACGTCCTTTTAAGCCTTAGTATAGTCTAATTAAGTCTTATTTTATACCAATATAATAAACCATTCAATAACAAGTTACTGGGCAGCGTATATTGCAAATCAACACTAATATAATAACTCTTAGCATAGTATAATAAAATATGATAAAATAGTAATTGACCTAATAGGTTTTAATTTTTTGGAGAGGTGGCCGAGTGGTCTAAGGCAGTTGACTCGAAATCAACCGTGGGGCTTTGCTCCACCAAGGGTTCAAATCCCTTCTTCTCCGCCATTTTAAGAACTTTTATTACGGAAAATAGGCTTTTGATAACAAAAAAATAAGATCTTCATTTGAAGTCTTATTTTTTTATTTGTCTTCTTTATTTATTAGTGTAGCAAAAAGTTAAATTTTAAGTTCTTAAATAGCAATAAAAATCTACGGTAAATCTTAATTTAACGCAACTTATTTTCCAAATGAAGGTCATAGAAGCACATAAAACTATCCCATTTACAAAACATTTTTACTATTTAGATAAAAATAAATTAAACATTTTGTGATATTTTATTTAAATTTACTGCTAAACTTGTTATTTCTTCTAAGCTTGCTGTAATTTCCTCAGTAGCAGCAGCTTGTTCTTGACTAGCTCCCATAGCAACATTGCTTTTCTTTGAAGCAATACTTACTTTATCTTTGATGTTATCAGTTAGTTCTTTTATTTTAGGTACTGTGCTTTTGGATTGTTCTGAAAGCTTTCTAATTTCATTTGCTACAACACTAAAGCCTCTACCAAACTCACCAGCCCTAGCAGCTTCTATGGAAGCATTTAAGCCTAACATATTTGTAGCATCAGAAACACTTTTTATAAAATTAGATATTTCATTAATTTTATCAGATAAATTAGATATTTCATTTATATCTCTATCTAACTCTTGAGAATTTACATGTATTTGAGTGGCAGAAGCAGTTAGTTCTTGAATTGTTGCAGATATATTACTAAGTCCACTATCTAGATTGCTAGACATTTCTCGAAGTTGTACAGCAGCTGACTTTGGTATAACTATACCAAAAGTTCCTACTACTACTTCTGCGTTTTCTTCATCAAATACAGGATAATTCATTACTATTACAGGTACTCCATACCTACTGGCGTCAACCTCTTGAATTTCAAGATGTCTTGATTTAATAGTAATACTTGCTATATCCGTTTCTTTTAATTCATATCCAACTAATACATTAGGTATATCAAATTTTACAGAGGGTTGTCTTGTTAGTATTTTCTTTAAATCTGTTGTATACAAGAAAACACCCTCTGGAAACATTTGAGACAAAATAGGTGCAAATTTATCAAAAGCAGCTATTAATGGATGTAATAAAGGATAAACAATTGTAGCTACTCCTACAATTGAACCTGACTCGTCCTCAATAGGAGTAGAGATAGCTAGTATTCTTGTGCCGTATACTGATCTTGGAAGCTTGAAAGAGATAATTTTTCGTTCGTGTATTGCCTTTAAAAAGGAGCTATCATTAGGAAGAGCTTGGCCAATTTCTAATGGTTTTATCTTAAATCCATCAGACGATACATTCCATATAACTTTATTTCCTTCAGTTACAAAATACATAACACCACCTAAAATATGATTTACCTGAATTTCTGCAATAAACTTAAAGGTTTTTACTTCGAATGTTTTAAACATTATCTCATCTCCTTAAAATAGGTATATTTTATATACTATTTTGAAACAATTCTTAATTTTCTTAATTCGATATTATCCGTCATATTCCTTTATAATTCGTGTTTCAATTCTCGACAGTGATTATTAAAGATGCTTTAAATTATTTACGTAAATATAATGCAGTACAATTTTTAAATGCAAATTATGAGATTGAACACACGTTAAGAGAAGATATGGGTGGACCTCGAAATCAACCGTGGGGCTTTGCTCCACCAAGGGTTCAAATACCTTCCTCTCCGCCAATTTTAAAAAAGAGATAGTTAATTGTAGCTTTACTCTAAGTGACTCTCTCTTTTTTATTTTTTGATAAATTCTTAAGATCTAAGTGCTTAAACTAAATTGGGATTATTTTCAAAGAGACGAGTACACAGTATATCAAAAGAGAGGAATGTCAAATGCTTATGAGAATAAAAGTAAAAACAGGAATGATTTATAATTGAGGTATAGAATACGATAATAATATATAGTTTTAATTTTTATCATTAATTAGGAGATGATCAAAATTAAAATTAAAATAGGCTTTATTTTAATTTCTATAGTAATGTGTGTATTATTTATTAATAATAACCCTAAAATTAAATGTGAAGTTTTTCTAATGAGTAAAGGATATAAATTGCTGGCGGAAAGTGATGAAAATTATCCTGTATGGTTAAAAAGTAAATATGCCAAATATGTTTCTTTAAAATTAAACTCTGAAAATGTAACACAAATATGTAATAAAAATGAGTATGATGAATTATTAAGATTGCAACCTTCAAATATGCAAAAATATATTGATAAAACTATAGATATTTATATATTTGTAGTTAGTAACCATCCGCTTCAGGAGAAAATAGATGGAGATCTAAAGCCTAATTCAGTACTAATAGGGGTTTTTATGTATAAAAATAAAATTATTGGTGGAACTTCAACGCCATTATTTCATGGTGAAATGAGGATGGGAGAAGGTCTTCATTCACTGGAGGGTAATACAATAGAGGAAGTGGTCAATAACAAGTAATTACTCACTAATTGCTTAGAAGATATGAAGAACAAAGTTATTGGATAAAAAATCTTCTTTCTTTTCATACTAGTACTAGTAGCTAACTAAGATGAGAGGAGAGTAAATATGAGAATAATACAGTATAATGTTCCAGGACTTTTAAATGTTCAAAGTAAAACACAATTGAATAATGCGCTAGATAAGCTAACTGGGGTTCAAGAAGTTGCAGTAGATTTTGCCAGAGGAATAGTTCAGGTAGGATATAATCCGCCGGCAGATGAAAATCAAATTAAAGTGTGCATTGAGAATACAGGTTATAAAGTTGAATGAAGGAAATAAAGAAGAGGTTAGCAAATTACGCTAACCTCTTTTATATAATTATACATAATTAAAAGATATATTTTTTAAATTATATAAAGATATAGTATAATATTAGTAATATAGGCAGCCCGATGTAATGTTAAACGAATTGATATTTAAAGTAATGTTATTAAATATATGATAACTAGGAGTTGTAAATACATGAAAAAAATTATAATACTGATTTCCACTATCATGCTTGTTGTAGTGATGGGGGGATGCGGAATAAAGAATCCATTTTCAAAGAGCAGTGCTGATACAACTAGTACTTCAGCTCAGCAAAATGCAAGTAATACTAAGGATACTAAGGCTACAGCAACTATTGATGAAAGATTACAGCAATTAGAGACTAAATATTCCTTGGAGAGAAAGAATCTAGAGAGAGATAGGAATCTTCAAGATGATAAAGAATTAAAAAGCTTTAATGATAATATAGATATTAATGCAAAGACAGTAAAGAAAGAATATGAAGATAAAATTTCAGCCTTAAATAAATCGAATCAAGACAAGCTAAAAAAAGATTTAACTATTGAACTTAACAGGATTAAAGCAGAATTTGAAAATGAAAAGAAAAAAATAGAAGCAGAATATACCGCTGAGAAAGCTAGAAATAGTCAAACAGGGACAACTTCTAGTACAGCAAATTCACCTGAGAAAAACAGGGCTAATAAATTATATGAAGCTGAGCAGCAAAAGGCAGAAAAAGAGAGAAATGCAAATAATAATTATGCTTTAAATTTAGAAGTACAATCTAAAGTTTATGAGAGTCAACTTAATCAATTAAATAATATATGGGCAGAATACGATGCTAAAATAAAGTCAGCTAAGGATCAATTGAATTCATCTAAACAAGCTATAAAGACAAAAACAAATCTGAAATATGATAATAGCATGGCAAAACTAAAAACTGATGCTATAGCTGTAGAGTCAATGTGGCAAAACATTCCTTCTAATGAGGATGAAGAAATAAAGTCTTTATGGAAAGTTGAAGAAGATAAATATGAAAATTTAGTAAAAGAAATATGTACTTGGAGAGATAACCAATTAAAAAGTGTAATATAATAATTTATTACCCTTGAAATAAGCATAAATAGATAGTATAATATTCTTTGCTTGACAAAACTAAAAATTGTTAATTACATGGAGAGATGTTCGAGTGGTTTAAGGAGCACGCCTGGAACGCGTGTGTAGGGGTAACTCTACCGAGGGTTCGAATCCCTCTTTCTCCGCCATTGTCGTGCTAGATGGGAAGTTAGCGGTGTCCTGTAACCTGCAATCCGCTATAGCAGGGTTGAATTCCTCGTTTAGGTTTTGACGTGTGAGGTCTGGCTTATACAAGTGGCGTTGATAATTGGGCCCCACGCAAGGAAAACTTGTGAACCCCGTCAGGTCTGGAAGGAAGCAGCGGTAAGTGAGACCTTTCCTGTGCCGTGGGTAAACCTGGTTTGAGTTAACTGTATAAGTAACGCTCATATTTCACTGTCGACACGAGGTGCACGACTTAAATTGTTAAATAGAGACGCATTAAGCGTCTTTTTTTTATTATAAAATAAAATGTGTTATGGTATAATTATAATTAGTGTTTTATATGGCTATAATGTAAAAGATAAGAGGTGTTTCTATTGGCATATACGGCTTTATATAGAGAGTGGAGACCAAAAACTTTTGAAGAAGTTGTTGGCCAATCTCATGTTACTATAACACTAAAAAATCAAATAAAAAATAATAGAGTAGCTCATGCATATCTTTTATGTGGTACAAGAGGAACTGGAAAAACTTCTACAGCAAAGATTTTTGCAAAAGCAGTAAACTGCCTTGAACCTAAAGATGGAGAGCCATGTAATCAATGTGAAATGTGTAAAAAAATTACTGCAGGCCTTGCTATCGATGTATCTGAAATGGATGCTGCATCTCATAATAAAGTAGATGATATAAGAGATCTTATTGAAGAGGTAAAATATCCACCAAGAGAAAGTAAATATAAGGTATACATAATGGATGAAGCCCATATGTTGACTCAAGGAGCTGTAAATGCCTTTTTAAAGACCTTAGAGGAACCTCCCGAAAAAACTATTTTTGTACTTGCCACAACTGATCCTCAGAAGCTACCTATTACTATTTTGTCTAGATGCCAAAGATTTGACTTTAAAAGAATAAAAAGTGATGACATATTCGAAAGACTAGTAAAGATAACAAAAGAGCAGGGAAATTACGCGGACAACAAAAGTCTAAAGTTAATTGCCAGAATATCTGATGGAGCTATGAGAGATGCCTTAAGCATACTAGATCAAGCTATATCAATGGGTAATGGAAATGTAGAGTATGAAAAGTTAATTAATATGTTAGGGCTTATTACCAATGATTATCTATTTAAGCTTACTGACAGTATAATTGAAAGGGATATAGAAGCGGCAATAAATGTTATTGATAAAGTAGTATATGGTGGTAAAGATATTAATCTTTTCACAAAAGATATGATTCTTCATATGAGAAACCTAATGATTTCAAAGGTTAGTGAAAATCCTGAAGAAGTTTTAGATATGTCAGAAGAAAATATACATATTATAAAAGAGCAAGCAAGTAAACTTAGAGTTGAAGAAATAATGAGATGTATTAGAATACTTCAGGATAGCGAAGAGCAAAGTAAGTGGAGCAATCAAGGAAGAATATATTTAGAAATGGCAGCAATAAAGATGTGCAAATTCGAATATGACACATCTAAAGAGGTGCTTTTAGCTAGAATTAATAAATTAGAAAATATAATAAAAGAAGGCACTATTAATATAAAACAAAACAATGCAGATAATAATGTAACAAAAACTATAGAAAGTAAGAATTCTAAAAAAGTAACTGAAAAGAACCACGATAATAAAGAAAGTTCAGATGACATAAATGCTAAAATAGAAGAAAATACTGAAAGTAAATTGACTTTGGAAGATGTTAAAAAGTCTTGGAAGGATATACTTGAGGTTCTAAAAGCAAGAAGGCTTATGGTTCTTTATGCTTCTTTAGTAACTGGCAGGGTGGAATCTTGTCTTAATGGAGTTATAGAAATAAAATATGAACCGGAATATGCTTTTAATATTAGCAGGTTAAAAAAAGAAGAAAATAGAAGAACTGTAGACGAAATTTTTTCAGAAGCACTAAAAGAAAAGGTTAGAATAAAATATATTGTAGAGGAAAAAGAAATGCCAAGAAATCCTGTAGATATTTTAAAGGAAACTTTTGGGGAAGATTTAGTAGAAGTAATTGATGAATAGTTTAGTAAATGATAAAATATTAAAGACTAAAAAAGAATTATAAAATAAGTTTAATACTTAGGAGGTAATAAAATGGCAAAGGGTGGATTCCCAGGAATGGGTGGAATGAATATAAATAATTTAATGAAGCAAGCACAGAAAATGCAGCAACAAATGGAAAAGGCTCAACAAGACCTTGAAGACAAGGAATATACAGCAACAGCTGGAGGTGGAGCTGTAAAGGTAACTATAAATGGTAAAAAACAATTTACTAATATAGAAATTAAACCAGATGTAGTAGATCCAGACGATGTTGAAATGTTGCAAGATTTAATATTAACTGCATGTAATCAAGTTCTACAAACTATGGAGGAAACTACAGCAAACGAAATGAAAAAACTTACAGGTGGAATGAATATGCCTGGAATGTTTTAATTGAGGTGAATAATTTGGATTTTTATCCTATAGCAATAGAAAAGCTAATAGAAGAGTTTGCAAAGCTGCCAGGAATAGGATATAAAACAGCTCAAAGACTAACCTTACATGTATTAAATTTACCAAGAGAAGAGGTAAATGAATTTGCAGAGGCTTTAGTTAAAGCAAGAGGAACTATTAAATATTGTTCTGTATGCGGAAATTATACCGATTCAGATCCTTGCGGAATATGCTCTAATCCTAGTAGAGATAAAAGCACCATATGTGTAATAGAACAGCCTAAGGATATTATTTCTTTAGAAAAGGTTAGAGAATACAATGGTGTATATCATGTTCTTCATGGAGTAATATCTCCAATGTCAGGAAAAGGTCCAGATGATATTAAGTTAAAGGAACTGGTTCGTAGAATTAACGAGGATGTAAAAGAAATTATTGTTGCAACTAACCCTAATGTTGAGGGGGAAGCAACAGCAATGTATATCTCTAGGATATTGAAGCCTTTAGGTGTAAAAGTTACAAGAATTGCTCATGGAGTTCCCGTAGGTGGGGACTTAGAGTATGCAGATGAAGTTACCTTATCCAAGGCCTTAGAGGGTAGAGTAGAGCTTTAGAGGCTTACAGATAATTACTCCTACTTTAAATTTAAAGTAGGAGTTTATAGTTTTTGAGAGGATGTTAGCAAATGATTAATTTTTTATATGTAGGTATAGGTGGATTTATAGGAGCTACTTTAAGATATTTAATATCTTTAAATTCATCAAAATATTTTGGAACTGGGTTACCTTATGGAACTTTAATGGTCAATGTAATTGGAGGTATTTTAATAGGATTTATTATGGAGTTGAGTTTATCTACTGATTTAGTATCTCCTAATTTTAGATTGTTCCTTACTACAGGTATCATGGGCGGGTTAACTACATTTTCCACTTTTAGTTATGAAACAATAAGTCTTTTCAGCAATGGAAGTTATACCTTGGGTATTTTAAATACATGCTTAAATTTATTTTTAAGCTTGGGCGGTGTAATATTAGGAAAGTATGCTGTTTCATATATTATATAGCTTAGATTTTTTATAAAGCATACATAAATTATATATAAATATAGTATATAATTTATGTATGCTTTATTTTTATGGAGGTCTTTATGGATTACATAGTTTTTTTTATTGGAGGATTAGTACTGTTATTTTTATTTGTGAAGTTACTATCATGGCCCCTAAAAATTCTGTGGAAGCTTTTAATTAATGGGGTATTAGGAGCAGCGCTATTAATAATAGTAAACTTTATTGGAGGACATTTTGGATTAAGCATTGGAATAAATCCTTGGACCGCAATTATTGCAGGTTTTTTCGGTATTCCAGGAGTAATATTTCTAATTTTGTTTAAAATGTTTTTTTAGGTGTACGGGCAAAGAAGTCAAACTAAATATATTATATAAAAAACCACTGATAAAAATGAGGCCACTGAAAAACTAAGAATATTGAACCGCCATCACGAAAGTGATGGCGGTTCTACTTTTGGCATCAATAAAAGATAAGTCCTTAAGATTAAGTTACTTAAACAAAAAGGATTTTAGGGTGTCTTGTCGAATATATAACTAAGAAGATAATATAAGTATTGATGGAAAGGGATGAACTATATGATAAAGAGCCAGCAACAATTTGTGATGAGTAAGTATCAAGGATTATATGACATGATTATTCCAAAGGATCATTTCCTAAGACAACTGAATGATATGGTTGATTTCTCTTTCATCTATGATGAGTTACTCAATAACTATAGTACTGAAACAGGTCGTAATGCCAAAGACCCCATCATGCTATTTAAGTACCTAATATTAAAGACAACCTATGAACTATCCGACGAGGATGTAGTTGCAAGAACTCTTTATGATATGTCATTTAAATATTTTTTGAATTTAGCTCCTGAGGAAGTTAATCTTATTCACCCTAGTACATTAACGAAGTTTAGAAAGCTACGCCTAAAAGATATGAACTTACTCGAATTATTAATCAAGAAAACAGTGGAAATCGCAATCTCCAAAGGAGTCTTGGTGAGTAAAACACTTATCGTTGATGCCACGCATACCAAAGCTAGATATAACCAGAAGTCTGCACAGGAAGTGTTATTGGAAAGGGCAAAGTTCCTGCGTAAAGAAAGTTATTCTATAAATGGTAATCTTAAAGAAAGATTTCCTCAAAAGGTTACAAGCGATAAGCTTGAAGATGCCATTGAATATTGTCAGAGGCTAGTCAATGTTGTTGAATCTACACCTGAACTAGCGGTGTATGATAAGGTTAAACAACGACTTAATTATTTGAATGAGGCAATCAGAGACGATTTAGAGCAATTGACACTCTCAAAGGATGAAGACGCCCGCATTGGGCATAAGACAGCAGATTCTTCATTCTTTGGGTATAAAACGCATATTGCTATGAGTGAAGAACGTATTATCACGGGAGCTGTTATTACCACAGGAGAAAGGGCCGACGGTAAGGAACTTCAAGTCTTGATTCAAAAGAGCCAAAACTCAGGTATGACAGTTGAGGAGATAATTGGTGATACCGCTTATTCAGAAAAAGAAAATTTAGAGTATACAAAAGAAAAACAAATGAGGTTGATTTCAAAACTTCATCCAACGATTTCATGTGGTGCTCGTAAGAAAGAAGAAGAGTTCCAGTTTAATAAAGATGCTGGATTGTTTGTTTGCCCTGCCGGGCATATGGCTATAAGGAAAGCCCGTCAGGGCAAGAAAGAGAAAAATAAAAATCAAGTTACTACATACTATTTTGACGTTAAAAAATGTAAATGTTGTTCGCAGCGGGAGGGTTGTTACAAAGAAGGTTCAAAATCCAAGACCTATTCTGTATCCATAAAATCAGATATTCATAAAGATCAAATGATTTTTCAAGAAACGGAATATTTTAAGAAACGAGCAAGAAAACGATATATGATTGAGGCTAAAAACAGTGAACTTAAGCACCAGCACGGCTATGATGTGGCGTCATCGTCGGGCTTGATCAGCATGCAGATGCAAGGAGCACTTACAATATTTACTGTTAACATCAAGCGAATCATAAAGCTCCTAACGGAGCAATAAGCCTTAATCATCACATAAAATAATAAAAGAGCATGAAGTATTTCAGAAAATAAGAAATACTTCATGCTCTTTTTAGCGTTTAACTCAATGCTTTGTGAAAAAGCGGAGCTTTTTCAGTGGTCTCATAAAAATCGGTGGTTTTTTACATAATATATAAGTAATCGTGGCTTTAATTTATAATCTAATATATAATTTAATTGGGATCAGGTGTGGAAGGAAGATGCTGTATGAATAAGATAATAAGTAAAGCCTTTGTAGGTATAATATTGATACTATTATTTATTTTAAATTTAGTTATTATGCTAAGATTTAATAATGTTACAGAAGATATAGGAAGAAATTATGAAGAATTAAATCATCTAAAAATGGATGTTGACAATTTATCAAAAGATTTGAATAAACTCTCTGAAAAACAAGATTGGGTTAGCAATAAGGAATGTAGAATACTAGAAATAAGCCAAGATTATAAAAATGCTAAAATAATGATACAAGGAAGCTTGAAGGAGTTAGATAATAACTCAGATGTATATTTATTATATGGAAAAGCAACTAATGATTCAACTGATGATATTAAATGGATAAAAACTCGCCTAAATATTTCTTATGGATTAGGGTTCTCTAAAAAATTAGATCTTCCTTACCAAGAAAATTATAAGTTTAAAATATTAGAGGAAGGGTCAAATAAGTTAAGAAGTGAAGAATTATTATATATATCTTTTAAAGAAGAGGTAGAAAATAGAATCACAGCCCAAGTTTTTAGTAATAGTAAAACCAAAGATTTTGTAACATTAAATTTAAACATAAATAATGATTATAAAGGGTTAGAAAAGTTAAAAGTGAAGAATATTAAAGTAAATATATATAATGAAAATAATATAGTTAAAACAGTATTAATTTATAGTAATGGAAAACTTGTAGAAGACAATAATGAAGTGAAGATTAATATTTCTAATGCTTATAATGATTCTGATAAAAATAAATATTTAAATCTTGAAAGATTAAATTATAGCATAAAAATAAAAGATGGCATAAAGGACAATACTAATCTTAAATATGAGACAGAGATAGAAGATTATATGGGGAAAAAGTTTATTTATAAGGCTACCGACGATTAAGAAATCAATAAAAGAAAGACTCCTGAAGAGTTTTTATATTCTTAATAAAAAAGTATTAAAATTATATTGACATAAGGTATAGTAAATGATATACTAACTAAGTCGCTAAGATATGGCGAAAAAAATGGTCTTTGAAAATTAAACAGAATTAAGGTAAATAAATGCCAGTCAATAACTGTAATTGAGTAGGATACTCAAAATAAAGTTAAAGAGAAGCGAAGGAGACTCGCTCAGCAAAGCTGAGGAGTG
>Ga0074193_1001258_pt1 | contig 32615 bp, 34 predicted proteins | sample EPASupsiteHSE605_FD_64523 | JGI IMG/M metagenome (GOLD analysis project Ga0074193, IMG submission 64523) | Bioremediated contaminated groundwater from EPA Superfund site, New Mexico - Sample HSE6-05 | ecosystem: Environmental > Aquatic > Deep subsurface > Groundwater > Contaminated ... | reverse complement strand
CAGAGAAAGAGACATCATTGAAAAAGGATTCAAAATAATGAAGAATGATATTCAGTCGCTTCCACTAAACACAAATAAGGACTCAACGACAAAGGGGTTCATATTTGTCTGCTTTATAGGACTAATCATTAGAATGAGGCTGCTGAGTATGATGAGGGAGACAAAGATTATCGAGGATTATACAGTAGAAAGTTTACTTTTAGAGCTTGAGAAAATAAGAAAGATAGAACTACAAAATGGAGAAGTAATAGTTACAGAACTCACAAGGAAACAAAAAGAAATCATAGAAAAAATGAATTTATGCGCTTAAAAAGGCGGAAGTTAGGTTATAATTGTAGGTTTATGCTCAGAATATTTTTTGACATCGTGGATTTAATAGCTGTATGAAGGGGAATTTCCAGGTTAGCTCGAAGTGATATTCTTTTAGCCGTGGCAAGAAAAATTTCTATTTTATTAAAAAAATTACTCGGTGAAATACTGAAAAAAATTGAAAACAATTTTTTATATATTTTAAAAACAAGTCCAATATGCTGTCACTTAAAGTATAAAAGTACGGGGGGATCAATAAACTATGAAAAATATATTTTTCTATCAAACCGACATCGGGAAAATAGGGATAGCCGAAAACGGAAGCGCTATTACAAATCTATATTTTCAAGGAGAACACACCCCTCAGGATGCCGTTGTATATGAAACAGAGTTGCTAAAAGAGGCAGGTGAACAACTTCAGAGCTATCTTTCAGGAAGACGAAAAGACTTTACGCTTCCCCTTGCTCCCGCTGGCACAGAATTTATGCTGCGTGTTTTGGAAAGCTTGTGCGCTATTCCATATAGTGAGACGCGAAGTTATCAAGAAATAGCGCAGGGTCTAGGCAATAAAAAAGCATCACGAGCAGTAGGGCTTGCCTGCAACCGCAATCCGATTCCGATTTTCATTCCTTGTCACAGGGTAATCGCCGCAAACGGAAAACTTAATGGCTATAAGGGAGGGCTGCAAATCAAGGCACATCTTTTGGAGTTGGAAAAGCAGCATGTAAATTTTCAAGTATAAGGTGGGAAGTTTCCTTACTCGACTCCGAAGGAGGCAGGGAGGAGTAGTGCATGTTTGGTGAAACAAAACCGAATCATCTGAAAAGAGGGACAAAAACTTGCACTTGTCACTGTTAGAATTTGAACGATAAAACGTGCGATAATTTTTGATCTATTTGTCGTCTTTGTAACAACATTGTGACAACATTAATACTATTTGTGACAACATTAATACTATTTGTGACAACATTAATACTATTTGTGACAACATTAATACCTATATTACACTTTCATCCCACTTTCCGCAGATGTCTTTTCAATTTTTGCAATTTATGTTGCTATTGTTTTTTCTGAAAACGGCCGTGATTATTAAAACATGTGTTTTTGAAATGTTCCACACTTTTAGACTTTGTGCCTTCATTGAAAGCTTTCAACTTTCATTTCCTGAAGTTTCATTTGAGATAATAATTTCAGATTTTTGAGTAATTGTCCAAAAACAATAGCAAGAAAAATGTTGTTTTTTGAGGATAACTGCGAAAGTTGGGAGAAATTATACTGAATTGTGTAATATGTAGTAAAAAAGATAATTTCACTGAGATAAGATTTAAACCAGACTATAGTTTAAATGAGAGTACAATTAAAACTCAGAAATAGAAAAAGGTAAAGGAGAAGTTTCCTTTACCAATCAGACTGGTATGGAACTGCGTAACTTGAACTCAGTCTCACAAATTTCCTTTGTTTCCCTTGCAATGGCAAGTTCTTCATTGGTTGGGATAACGAAGACCCTTACCTTCGCATCCGGTGTGCTGATGTCGATTTCCTGACCTCTGATCTTGTTCTTTTCTTCATCGATCTTTATACCGATGCCTTCAAGGCCGGAAAGGATTCTCTTTCTGATGCTTGCGCTGTTTTCTCCGATGCCTGCGGTGAATACTACTGCATCTGCACCGTTGAGCACGGCTGAATACTCACCTATAAACTTTTTGACCTTGTATGCGAAGACTTCAAGGGCAAGTTCGGCTCTCCTGTTACCCTGAGAAGCTGCCTCATCGAGGTCCCTGAAGTCGTTGCTGAGCCCGGAAACTCCAAGCACACCTGACTTTTTGTTCATAAGGGTATCAATTTCTCTGGTTGTCAGGCCTTCTTTTTCCATAATGAATGGGACGACTGCAGGGTCAATCGAACCACATCTTGTTCCCATTGCAAGTCCCTCAAGCGGGGTGAAGCCCATGCTGGTCTCAACGGATTTCCCGCCTTTCACAGCCGTAATGCTTGAACCGTTTCCAAGGTGACAGGTGATAATCTTAGTTTCTTCTTCGGGTTTTCCGAGCATAAGGGCGGCCCTTCCGGCAACATACTTATGGGAAGTGCCGTGGAAACCGTATTTTCTGATCGCATGTTTCTCGTACAGTTCATACGGCAGAGCATACATATAGGCATGTGCCGGCATTGTTTGATGGAATGCAGTGTCAAAGACAGCAACCATGGGGGTGCCAGGCATAATCTCGGCACAGGCAGAGATTCCCATCATGTTTGGAGGGTTGTGGAGAGGAGCCAGTTCAAAGCAGTCTTTTATTGCCTTCTCTACACTCTCATCGATCAAAGCTGACGTGGTGAACTTTTCCCCACCGTGCACAACCCTGTGCCCGACTGCGTTGATTTCTGCCATATCTTTGATGACACCGAATTCCGAGTCGGTGAGGGCTTTAACTACTTCTTCGAGGGCAATCTTGTGGGTGGGCAGATCAGTCTGCTTTTCCAGCTTCTTGCCATCGAATCTCTTCTGAGTGATAATCGAGTTGTCGATACCTATCCTCTCGCAGAGACCTACTGCAAGAGCGGATTCATTCTTCATATCAATTAATTGATATTTGAGAGACGAGCTCCCCGCGTTTATTACCAGTACCTTCATGTGTAAACCCCAGTTCAATCCATTGCTTTCAAGTCACACTCACAGTTTTCGCCAGAATATGTATGTATGAAAGTAATACACTTCGTAAAATATTTGCGATTACTTATCCTGTGCTGCAGCCTGAACACAGGTAATTGCAGCGGCACCGACAATATCTTCGTCACTACAGCCTCTGGACAGGTCATTAATCGGCTTTGCAAGTCCCTGGGTGATAGGGCCATATGCTTCAGCCTTGGCAAGCCTCTGGGCAATCTTGTATGCGATATTTCCAACGTTCAGGTCAGGGAAAATGAAGACATTGGCCTTGCCTGCAACAGGGCTTCCGGGGGCCTTTGAAGCTGCAACTTTCGGAACAATTGCTGCGTCTACCTGGAGTTCACCGTCTATTGCGATATCAGGAGCGAGTTCCTGTGCACGCTTTGTAGCAGCAATAGTTGCCTCTGTCAGCGGGCTCTTAGCGCTTCCCTTGGTGGAGTAGGAAAGCATTGCAACCTTTGGCACGTCCTGAACCAGCAGTTCAAAGGTCTTTGCAGAACTGACTGCAATGTTTGCAAGGTCTTCTACACTTGGCATTTCGACCATACCCGAGTCAGCAAAGAGGAATGTTCCGTTGGACCCGTATTCACAATCAGGTACAGCAATGATGAAGAAAGCGGATGCAAGAGCTGCGCCTGGAGCAGTCTTAACGATCTGGACAGCAGGTCTCAGGGTATCTGAAGAAGAGTGGTTAGCGCCTGATACTACTCCGTCGACTTCACCGAGTTTGGCCATCATAACGGCAAAGTACACGTAATCACTCATGATTTCAGCTGCACTTTCAAGTGTTACACCCTTATGCTTTCTCAGCTCGTAGAAGGTTTTAATGTATTCGTCTCTCTTCTCATAAGTTTTAGGATCTACGATTCTTGCTTTCGAGATATCCAGATCGCCTGCAAGTGCCTTAATTTCTGCCTCGTTGCCAATAAGGACAACATTTGCAATACCTCTTTCAAGGATCTTGGCAGCTGCCTGAAGAGTTCTTATATCATCAGTTTCAGGTAAAGCGATTGTCTTGTTAAGTTTCTTTGCTCTTTCACTGATCTTATCTAAAAATTTTGCCAATCAACCAACCTCCTATATAATTGGAGTAATTTAAGTTACCTGGGTCTTAATATATAAATTTACGTAAAAAGCATAGAGAGATATATAAAAATATAAAATATATATTTCGGGCTGTCAATATTGATCCATACGCGAATATTTTTTTGAAATTATGAAGGCGTAGCAAGTTTATGGCAGACGCTGTCATACTTAAAACAATATTACTGAATATAAATGACAAATTAATATAAAAGAATTCCGAAATGAGTATAACGAAAATATTAGGAATTTCAGACAGCCCGCTAAAGGGCCAGAATTGTGAGAAGATGATCGGATCGGCCCTTGAATTTGCAAAGGAGAGAGATTTTGAAACCGACAGAGTTCTTCTCTCTACTCGGAAGTTGGCCCCTGTAAAGCCTGCAGAGCTTGCAGAGAAAAAGATAAACGGAAGGCAGGGAAAAAACCATTCAGTCCATTCATGACTGGATGCACATTCACGGGATAATCATTATCGGAGGTAATGCGCACTTTGGGGGAATTACCTGGAATCCTGTAGAAGAGGATGCAGTTGGAATGCAGACAGACCTCCAGATTGCAAAAAAACTTTGTGATGTCCAGGAACTTATTTAGGAAAATAAGTAAATAACAAAATATATAAATTAAATAAGTTGAGTACTAATATATGAAAAAAATATATGAAAAATATGAATTTTAGAGAAGCAATGTACTGAATTTAACAGAGCAGGATATTTATAAATGATACATTTAAATAAATGCTCGAAATCTTTTGGACAGAAAATATCCAGGCAGAATTTAATTCAGAGCCCTAAGATGTATTTTTTGTCAAAAAGAGGTTTGAAGTATGAAAAGTTTCCAAGAGGCACGAGCATTTGGAAGTTAATTCAAAGTCCAAATTTAGATTCCATTGTATATGGGAATATTCCCGAATAAGAGAATATATCACTCGAAGATTCGATACCGAATCTGCAAAGGTCAATTCAATTGCCATCATAATTGGCCTTCTCACAGGGCTAGTGATAGGAGTATATGACCGTGCTCTCCAATACTTCAGTACTCTTTTCGGAATGCAGCGCGGATTTTCTGTACACGAGTTCCCACACTATTATGTAATATTCATGCCCGCCCTCGGAGGGCTGATTGTTGGGATTATCTCGTATTTCCTTATTAAAAAGCGCTACGGGGTTGACGGACTTATCGAAACGGTGGCCCTTCGCGGAGCAAGGCTTAATCTTATTGATTCTTTTCTTGAAGTTTTTGCATCAATAATCACTATCAGTTCAGGAGGTTCCCTGGGAAAAGAGGCTCCTGGAATTCTGGCTGGAGCCGGGACAGGAGCTTTTGTAGGACGAATCCTGAAGAGTCCTGAAAGGCAACTTCAAATTCTTCTTGGATGTGGGGCTGCTGGCGGAATCGCAGCGGCATTCAGCGCTCCGCTTGCAGGTGTGGTCTTCGTAGTTGAAGTAATTTATGGGGAACTTGAGACAAAGACCTTCATTCCTATAGTGATTTCTTCAGTTTTCGCAACCCTTGTCTCCAGTACCGTTTTTGGGGTAACAACTCTCCAGATTCCTTCCTACCTGCTGGTAAGTCCCTACAAAGAATTTGTACTTTATCTCATCCTTGGGCTCCTTGCAGGCTTAATTTCAACAATACTTATTCGAACCCTTTACTACACAAAAGATATTTTTTCAAAAATACCTCTACATCCCATTTTTAAGCCTGCCCTTGGCGGGCTTGCAGTAGGCTTAATTGGTCTTTTCTACCCCCGGGTCCTCGGGTTGGGCTATGGTGTGATCACAGATGCCATTAGCAACCAGTTTACCTTCAAGCTCATGATAATTCTGCTTTTCCTGAAAATCCTCGCCTTTTCCCTGAGTCTTGGTTCAGGGGGCTCAGGGGGATCGATTGTTCCCTCTCTTTTTGTGGGAGCAATGCTAGGAGGGGCCTTCGGAACAGCTGCAAACGGTTTTTTCCCTGGAATGATTGCAGAAGCCGGGGCCTATGCTTTGGTGGGAATGGGTGCGGTCTTTGCCGGAACTGCAAGAGCTCCTTTGACTGCTATCCTGATTCTTTTCGAGATAACCAGGGACTACAACCTGATCCTCCCTCTCATGTTTGCCTGCGTCCTCAGCAATGTGATGTCAAATGCCTTTTATCCTGAATCCATTTTCACGGAAGGACTCCGAAGGAAAGGATTCAAAATCCGAAAAGGCAGGGAAGTGGACATCATGAGCTCTATGTTTGTAAAAGATGCCATGATCACACATGTCCAGACAGTTTCAGAGGATAAGAATATCGAAACCCTTACTGTTCTCATGCAGGTAAGCCGCCATGTTGGTTTTCCTGTCCTTGATTCCAAAGGCAAACTTTCAGGTATAGTAACCCTCTCAGACCTCCGGAGCAAAGTAAAATCCAGAGAAGTCTACAAAAAAATAGGGGATATTGCTACCAAAAATCTGGAAGTTGCCTACCCAGATGAAACCCTTGACGCCGTCCTCAAACGCTTCGCTTCAAAGCAAATAGGCAGGCTCCCAGTCGTGGATAGAGAAGATAAAACGAAACTTCTTGGCCTCATCACCCGTAGCGACATCGTAAACTCATACAACAAGAAAGTCGTTGAAACAGTTCGGGATAAGGACTGACCGGATAAAAAAATTTGAAGCCCAGAAGGCGGAGTTTCGGATCTTGAATTTTTTTAATTATAATAAACTCACGAACTAATTACACTATTAAAAACCAATTATAGTTTCGAACGCAAATGTTTACGTTAAAGTCACCAGGGGAGTTATAAACACGAAAAGCACAGGCGGGCAAGGAAAAACTCGCTCTACGTTCTATAACCATGGAAAACATTGAAATACATGAAAATTTCTGTCCCATAAATTAGTCTGCTTGAGCGAAGCGAAACAGACCTCGTGCTCCCGAAGCGAAACTCGGGAAGCGAAACTCGGGAAGCGAAACTCGGGAAGAAAAGCTATGCCGGTGTTTCTTTTATTCCATATTTTTCGTGTTGTTTCAGTATTGCGCCGCAGCCTGCGTAATTGCCCTACAGAGTTCTTCGGGTTTCCTGGAACTGATGAGTATCCTTTTTCCGGAGATGAGTTTCAGAATTACAACTAGATTGACTCTCTTTGAGGCCTTCGATATCTCCACATCTTTCCCTGTGAAAGGTTCATAGGCCTGAATTTTACATTCTTCTACCATGTAAAAGGGGATCTTTTTGAAAGAAGGGTTAAGGGGTATTAAGCGGATGTATATTCCATCTTTTCTGACCTCGGTTATGTATTTTATACAGTAGAACAGCAGGGGGAAAAATACCCCGAAAATAACCCAGAGCGCAAATAAGTGGAGGTCAGAAATGTACCGGACCACAGTTGGTTTCCCGAAGATCAGGTTGTAAATCTCGATACACCATAGAAAGAAGGCAGGATAGAGGACAGCAAACAGAACAATATTATTTCGCAGATCCTGCACTTCTCGAAAGATTATACATGTTTCTGACTGTTCCATATCGATCCCTTCCCCAAAACGTGCCTGACTTTATACATGCCTTAATTGAAAATATACTTTAGATTTGCTTAACCAGACAGGTGCTTCAACACTGTTGAAAAGTATGCCTTAAAGGTCCCCTATTTAATCATATGTCCTTATCTTATTAAAACACGGATTCAAGACTAATAAGGGCCTGTAATAAGGGCCTGTAATTGAAAACGTTCCTGATTTTCTCTATAGTAACGGAGTAGATAAACCTTCCGAAAAAAATAAAAATTGTATATATTGCTTAATTTAAAAATGCGAGCAACAATCGGCCCTGTAGAAAACCTATCTAAATCAGCTGCAAGAGGCTGGAAATAAATAAATAAATAAATAAATAAATAAATAAATAAATAAATAAATAAATAAATAAATAAATAAATAAATAAATAAAAATGTGTCAAGCCATTCAGTTCAAATTAAGGGAGATTCGTCATTTCAGGGGATTTTTAAAGCCGAAAATATAATTTTTATCACAATGTAAATTTTGGGGAATGGTTTTACAAAAACAGATGATCCTTCTGGATGATCTCTCAAGAAAACTAGATGATCATTTTTTTTCGACCTTTTTTGGTTTTCAGTCCAACTGCGTAAGTCCTACTAATATTAATTCATTATATCATACTCATTTTCTTCAGGGAAAAGTCGGCAAGGATCCAGCCGACGCAGCTGTTTTGAGCTGGATTGTGAAACCGTAACTTGAAAAAGAATCACATTCAGAAAGCGCAATATAAGCCTGAGTCCAACTTTTAAAAAATATGTGATTCTATTTCTATTCTCCAAATTTTGCATAGTGAGAATCTAAAAATGCCGTTCTCCAGAAAAGAGGAAAAACTCAAGCGGTACCCCTGATCCCTCTTTTCTGTAAAATAAACCATGTAGCAAGAACAAGAGTTCCACATCCAAGGGCAACGGCTCCTAGCACGGGGATCTTATCTGCCCATTCCAGGGAAATAAACCACATACCAACAGCCCCAAGGGTAAAATAGCTGAAAATCAGCAGGGAAGAAGCCGAACCTGCGTCCCGGTCGACCTGTTCCAGTACTAAGTTGTTACTTGGAGGCCGGCTCAGACCAATCGAAAACGTGATAAGAAACATTGGCAGGGCAAAACTCCAGGGCCCGTGCTGTCCGGCGGCAAGGAGGAAAAGACCCCCAAGAATAATACCTGTAAAACCAATAGTTATTAAACGGCCGGAGCTGATGAGCCTTCTTAATTTGAGGCAGGAAAAAGAACCAACCATTAGTGCAAGCGCATTGAAGGCAAAGAAGTAACTGTACTTTTGCTCATTCAGGCCGAATTCATTGACGTAAATCGCAGAAGAGCCTGCAATGAAATTGAAAAGTGGAAAAAGGCTTACTGACATGACCAGGACCATTACCAGGTAAAAGGGATTGAGCATCAGCCGTCCGTAGGCATGCATGACCCTGGAAAAAGGAGTATCCGACATTGAAGAGAGAGTCTCGGGAAAATGAAATACCCCAAGTAGCCCGATTCCCCCCATGAGCGCCTGAACAATAAAAATCCAGGGCCATGAAAAGTCAGCAAGGATCCAGCCGCCAATTACAGGGGCGAGCATCGGGGCAAGAGCCATGATGACGGCTATGTAAGCCAGAATCCTTTCCCTCTCCTGCCCCGAGAAAATATCCCTGGTCATTGCCATTGAAAGGGAAGAGCTAGCAGCAGCACCTGCAGCCTGCAGCATGCGAGAGAGAATCAGCATGGAAGCGTTTGAAGAAAAGGCACAAAAAAAGCTTGCAACTATATACACTGCAAGCCCGAAAAGGAGAGGTCGACGGCGGCCAAACCTGTCGGAAATAGGGCCGTAAAAAAGAAGGAAAAAGCCATAAGTTACAAAGAAACAGATCAGGATCAGGTTAATCACAGACATGGGCTGATTCCAGGTTTCGGCAAGGGAAGGAATTGCAGGCAGGATCATATCCGTGGACAGTGCGGGAAAAGCGGTCAGAAGAGCGAGCAGCGGCACTGTTCCTTTCAAATTGTCTTTTAAGCTTCCGTTCATATTTTCTTTCAAATTATCTCTTTTTTGCTGAAAATGCATGGCAAGATCCTTTTACTTTTTTAACTGGTTAAACTCTCATAATTGGTCAAAATATAACAAACCGGAATAAACAGAGTTGATAGCGAAATAGCAGAATGGTTTATAAATGTTATCAGTATACCCAGATCAAGAATGTTACATGAAGAAGACAAAAAGCTATCTTTTTAAATCGAAATAGCTTGAATCACAATAAACATGAAAAACCTGCGAAAATACGGAAATCCCCCTTTTAATCTTGCTGTTATCCATGGTGGCCCCGGCGCCCCGGGAGAGATGGCGTCTATTGCCAGAGAAGTCTCCATTTTCAGGGGAGTACTCGAACCTCTTCAAACGGCAGCAACCCTTGAAGGTCAGGTAAGGGAACTGAGAGATATTCTGGAAGAACACGGAGACCTGCCAGTTATATTAATTGGTTTTTCCTGGGGTGCAATGCTCAGTTTTATCTTTACTGCCCATCACCCTCAATTCGCAAAAAAACTTATACTTATCGGGAGCGGTCCCTACGAAGAAAAATACGCTGCAAATATTATGAAAACCCGGATAAGTCGGCTCGAAAAAGAAGATTTGAATAAATTCCTTCACTTGACTGAAACCCTGAACAACCCTTCAGCTCAAAACCGGAACGAAGCCCTGTGCAGCTTTGGAAATCTGATGTCAAAAGCAGACACCTATGATCCTCTTCCCCACGAGGACGAGTTGCTTGATTGCAGGTACGAGATATTCAAAGGCGTGTGGGAAGAAGCCAGTGAGTTGAGAAGTAGTGGAAAACTGCTTGAACTCGGAAGAGATATCTTCTGCCAAGTAGTTGCAATACATGGTGATTATGATCCGCATCCTTTTGAAGGTGTTCTGGAACCTCTTTCCGGAGTTTTGAGGGACTTCAGGTTCATTTTACTGGAAAAATGCGGGCACAAGCCGTGGATTGAGAGGGAGGCAAAGGAGACGTTTTATAATTTACTGAAGAACGAAATTTAAATAAAACTGTTTCTGTAGGTTAAATGTAGCTAAATAGATTAAATATAGCTAAATATACTCTTATTGCAGGTTATATTGCAGTTATTGCATGTATATTTGAAGTATATTCAGGTATTGAAAAGGAAAAGTGAGAAACTTGATAGAACAGTCGCAGTTGATCTATTTTATTGCAGCCTCCGCAGCCCTTACGATCCTTCCCGGCCCTGATATTTTATTCGTGCTCACCCAGAGCATTTCCCAGGGCAAGAAAGCAGGAGTTGCAACTGCATCCGGCTTGTGTACAGGTGTACTTGTCCACACGACTGCAGCGGCTCTGGGAATTTCAGCCCTTGTGTATAAATCAGCCATTGCTTTTGAGATCGTAAAATATGCCGGTGCAGCCTATTTGCTCTACCTTGCCTGGCGCGCTTTGAAAGAAAGCGGGGAACTTATATCTTCTGCCCCTGTAAGGGAAGCAGATGCCTTTGCCCTTTACAAGCGCGGAATCTTTATGAATATCTTAAATCCTAAAGTAGCCCTCTTCTTCCTCGCGTTTCTCCCTCAGTTCGTAAACATAGAATCAGGCAATGTCCCGATACAAATGATATTTCTGGGAATAATATTCATGATTCAGGCCTGGCTGATCTTTTCCGCAATTTCAGTCTTTGCAGGAATTATTGGCGATAAGATAACACAAAAGCCAGGAATCGGGAAGTATATTAACTGGGGAAAAGCAGGCATCTTTACGGTAATCGGAGTGAAACTTGCTCTGTCCCATAAATGAAGCTTATAAATAGCCAGTTTTCAATCTATTTTTAATTTTTGAATACCTTGGGCTCGATACATGGTTTATTTAATTTTATTTAGTTTTATTTAATTTTATTTTTATTCGCTGCCTGGCTTGAGGATATTTCGCTTGATCCAGATTCTGAATACATTGTCAAATATACCGTACATTCCATCCTTCGGTTTTTCAACTGTCATCGTATTGTAAAGATCTTTCATTGATGTTGTTAGTGATGATGCCGGCGTTTGCATGTCATATGAGATTTCGCTCAACCTGCGGTATTTCTCCCTGGACAAAAATTTCAGTATTGTTTTTTGCTGATCACTGAATTTCCATTCGTAACGGGCTTCAAATTCACTATCGAATTCGTTTAACATGGAGGTGAATGCATTTTCAACATCATCTTCATCAATAATGTTTTTATTTTTCAGAACCGAGTTTTGATACAAGATAAATCCTATTTTCTGGAAGTAGAAAGGAAAACCTGCTGTACATGTATATATTCTTTTAAGCGCCCTGTCAGTAATTCGTATGTTTTGCGTCAAGAGGCGGTCTCTTATATATGCAACAACATACTCTTCGTCTATAGGCTCAAGCTGAATTCTTGCAGCCATGAGATACAGAGGAGAATCCGGTTTCAGAAACACTTCGTGCAACAGAGACACTGATGACCCCGAAAAAATGTATCTGACAGCAGGCTGGCTGTCCATCTGGCTTTTTAACATATTGAAAATATATCCGTTGAACCTCCGCAATTCCTGGAATTCATCAAAAGCCAGAATTATCGGTTCTTTCTTTTCTTCTGAAAATCTCCTGATGAAATAGAAGGTTTCGGCAACAAGTTCGTATTCGTTAATGTCATTTTCCCGGAATCTGAGATAAACATTCCCTATGTGTTCGATACTGCCTCCAATCTCAGAAATCGATTTGTATGCAGCCGTAATTTTTCCTCTAAATACCTGGGAGTATTTCTGCACAAGACCTTTAATCTGGTGTTTTTCCTCATATGTTGCAAGCAAAGCCTGTGTAACCACTCTGAAGAAATCACTCAGACCTGTCATTTCTCTGCAGTTTATAGTAACGAAGAGAACTTCTTTTTCAACATCTGCTTTAAGGTTCCTGAGCAGTGAAGTCTTCCCGATTCTGCGCGGCCCTATGATAACATTGTTCTGTGCCAGGGTTCTTATGTCCATTTTCATTTTTTCAATTTCATTTTTTCTTCCTATGAAATATGGAGGTCGGACTTCACCACCTACCACGAATAAAGATTCAGGCATTGTTTATTTTTCCTCCTGCCGCACGAGATTTTTATGGCAATTTGTCACGTGTATAGTTAGAATTAAATATATTTAAAAATAACGACTAAAATAGTAGTTAAAAATGAATACATTCGGATTTAACGAATATATGATGTGCATGGAAATATTCAGAATGGATACAGGATACCTGGCACGGAAATTGCGAAGATCTTTCCAGTGATGGTAGCGCTTGGAAGGTAGTTCAGAACTATATCGTGTTATGCATGGAGGAAATGGAGGTAATACGGCAGATTTTTGCCGTTTTGCAGGCCGAGCGAGAGCTGAGCCTTATGATTTTGACCACGAAGGATTTGGATTCCGCATTGTAAAGGATTGATCTACTCCAGATGAAGTAACTACGAGAGTACGAAAATAACTTCGGAAAGTATCCGTACTTCAACTCAAAACTGTCCAACAGCTCCAACATCACAGCTGGTTCCAACGTCACAGCTGATTCCAACATCACAGCTGGTTAATCGAATTTGTTTATTTTATCGATCTGGGCAGGTAAAAAGCAAAATAATAAGGAGTTTTACCGGATTGGCGTTTAAGGGGAAAGTTCCCTAATGCTTGGGTTTACCATATATCTTAAAGCAAATCTTCTAAACTCCCCGGCTTCTACAACAGGAAAGACTTCAATCTCGCATAAATCGGCAAATGGTAAGTTGTAAGTCATATAATCTTTAACAGTCTCTACATCATACAGAGTGATCACGCGTCCTCCTCCCGCATCAAACCACTGGTTAATGACTTTCAGCCCGTTTGGAGGGTCCACACTCTTTGCCTGTTCCCACCGCTTAAATAGCTCCATGCTATTTTCAGGGTCAAATGTTGTTATGTCTAACAACAGCATATTTTCCATCCCCCTGGTTAATTGAGTATTATATGCTGTTTTTCACACGAATATTACGATAATAACCTATATAGATTTTGTAACAATATAATATTTTTGTATAAGACATTGGTCAAATTTGAATCTTTTTTTAAGTCTTCGTTATTTTTTGCTATTTTTTACTTCTGAGTGGAACTATTCGAAATAACCTTTATATTCTTCAAAGAAGAATTTCTAATTTCCACTGTTTCCAAAAATGCCCAAAAACTTCAACCTTAAAAGATAAGCTTATAAAGAGTTTAAGAATTGCCTAAATTACCTGCGCAGGAATCTGGAATTACAAGGAGTCAACATAAGTAATGAAATATATTAGAAGCAATTGACACTATACAATTGATGACATGCAGCCCGGAATTACACAATTGGATCTGAAACAGCTTGAAACAAAACTTAACGAATTTTTCTCCTGCAAAGAACATGTTGTACTCGCTTACCTTTTCGGTTCAACTGTCCGGGGAGAAGCTAATTGCCTGAGTGATATAGATATCGCTGTCCTTTTTGATAATGCTTTGACAAAAAAAGAAGCCTTTGATCTTCAGTTAAAGCTGATAGTTGATCTGGGAGACCTTCTTAAAACGAACAATGTTGGATCTTGTCGTGCTCAATGATTCTCCTCTGCTCCTCACATTCAATATCATACGCGACGGAATCATTTTGAAATCCGATGAGCGAGAAAGAGTGCATTTTGAAACAAGGATAATGTCAAGATACTATGATGAGCAGTACTATATCGAAAGGCATATGAAAAGAGCTATTGAAAGAATGGCAAAAGGCAGGTTGAGATGAGACAAGAAATAATTGACAAGCTTCAAAGAAGAATTAATAGCTGGAAGGTTCTACAAATCCCTTTTTGCCCTGGAAGAAAAAAGTATGGAATATTCCATTAAAAACCAAGCTCTCTCTTAACTTTCTCTAAAAATGAAAAAAACATGATCGTTAATCTCATAGGTAATATGCGAGATCATCTAACTCACTTTGAAATACAAGAACATGAACAAAATAGAAATTATGTAGAGTTATATGAAACTAGACAAATAATGGAAGAAATGTTATCCACATGTTTACTTTTGGAGATAGATTTCAACTCAGAAAAAACTAAGGAATTGATGCAAAGGTTCAGGAAATATAGATATGTCGTATCATGAAATATAAAGAGTAGAACTAATTTTGTAAAATCTTTATCCCTTCCTCCAAATCTACACGTCTTCTTCCATATCTTTCCCCTCTTCCTCAAAATTTCCAAACCTATACTCCCTCCACAACAACCCTCCTCGCCAGCCCAAAAGCCAGAAAATCCGAAAGAGAAAACGCCGCCCATATCCCATTCAACTCATAAACCTTCGGCAGCGCCAGCACAAAAGGAAAAAGGAGCTACCTTGTGCTACAGGACAAAAGAGGCCTGGATTCTCCGATTACCTGATCTCTTTGTATCCTATCGAATTGAGAAAAATTACATGTATAAAAAAAGCAAAACGTAAATTAAGATATAAATATCATCCAAGCTATCTAGTTAAGTAGGGGGTGTAATTATCATGCCAAGAGTGGTTCATTTCGAGATACATGCAGGGGATGTTGCAAGGGCAAAGAAGTTCTACGAGGATATTTTCGGCTGGAAGATAGAGAAGTGGGGAGGTCCTATGGATTACTGGCTTATAACAACCGGTGAGCAGGGGCAGCCAGGAATCGATGGTGGTTTGATGAAAAGGCAGGGAAAAGAACCGGGAGAAGAAACTACAATAAGCACCTATGTCTGTACAATAGATGTCCCGGACGTCGATGAATACCTGAATCAGATAAAGCAGCACGGCGGCAAGGTGGCTATGGAAAAGGGCTCCATACCGGGCATAGGCTGGCTTGCATACTGCTTCGATACAGAAAAAAATATGTTTGGGATAATGCAGCCTGACATGAATGCTAAATAACCTTTCTTTATCTTTTTTCTTATTCAATCTTGATCCTCCTGTTCTGGCGCGCAAAAGCATCCCCTTCGGAAGCTCTAATTTTCAAAACCGAATATTTCCTGTACTCCCTTACCATTAACCCTGCAGCCAGCACAAAATCTAGAAAATGGAACTCTCCTGAGAAAGGAGAAAAACAGTTTTCAATGCACTTCTTTGCAGACTTCTAACGCACCATTTTTGCAAAGAGATGATTAGTTCCTGGTTTTTCGGAGCTTCCTCTGCTTTCTTAATTTTTTGTTAGCATTCATCTGATTACCTAAGTTTTTCTTCATACAAAAGGCAGTGAATCTCATTTTTGTATAATGCCTCCCTATTCAACAAAATCCGGTAATAATCAAAGAAAGAAAATAGTGAATTCATACTACTTAAAACAAGTTTAGTGCAAATATATGCTTAAATCGGAAGCTTAATATCTTACATAATTAATACTTTTTCTCAAATTAGTGTTAATATGTAGAATCAAAAGTCTTTGCGACTTTGTGGTGACAATGAGAATGAAGTATCTTTCTCTGCTTGTTTCCCAACGTGCCGGAATAGTATTGAATTCATTAGCTGTGCTAAGTGTAGGGTTATAAGTGCAGTGTTATTATTGGGTGTAGCAGCACTTTTTAGTGAATCTGCCGTTCCGGCATGCAAAATAATGGTATCTGTTATCCAGTTGTGGAGTTCTGACTGATATTGAGACGGCCTGTGTTTGAAGGATTCAAAGGGTGATCGGATGAAAAAAAATTCGTGGAAGGAATTGAAGAGAGCTGCTCTGTTCGGGATCTGCTTTGCTGTGCTGCTGGTGTTTGCTGCAGTTCCGGGCCAGGCGCAGCAGACAACTGTCAGCTTAAGTACGCCTGAGCTGGTTAAGGGGAACACGGTTTATGCAACTGTAAATATCGAGAATGTTGAAAATCTTGATGCGGGACAGTTTGACGTATTATTCAATCCGGATGTCCTGAAAGTTGTCAGTGTTGAAAACGGGAGCATTGGAGAGAAAGATATCCCTCTGAAGTGGAATTCGGTTGACAGCAAGACGGTCAGAGTGGTTTTTAATCTCGAAGGAGTCACAGGAGTAAGCGGTTCCGGGCAGCTGGCCAAAATAGGATTTGAGGTAATTGGCGACGGGAAGGGAGAGCTCCGTATTTCCGAAGGTCTGCTCGGGAATACCGAAGCTAAGAGTATCGATACAAGCTGGGGAAGTTCCAAAGAAGAAGGAAAAGAAGGAGAAGAAGGAAAAGAAGGAGAAGAAGGAAAAGAAGCAGATACGCAACAAAGAGCCGCACCCGGATTTGAGGCAGCGCTTGCTCTGGTTGGTTTGATCGCGGTTGTCTGTCTAGCTAGGAGTAAACAGAGGTGATAGTATGAAAACAAAGGTCCTGGCTGGAATAATCATTGGTTTGCTGCTGCTAACATTACCTGCGCTTGCATCTGATTCTGCGAATGCGTCTGATTCTCCGGCTGCATCGGATTCTCCGGCTGCATCGGATTCTGCAGTTACATCGGATTCTACTGCTGCATCGAATATCACGCTTAGCGTCCTCGGAAATGCGAATGGTGACGGAACCATAGATGTGAAAGACGTGGAGTACACCGAAAGCATCATTCTGGGCTCCGGCAATCAGACACAGTTTGCAGATGCCACATGTGATAACAGTATCAATGTGCTTGATGTAACTAAAATCGAGCTGATCAATCTTGGAAAAGCGAAAGAGCTTACGCTTGTCGATGGAGTTGGCAGGCATGTAAACGTGACTCTGCCGGTAAAAAATATCATTCCCACGGATTACCGTACTACAGAAACCCTGATTGCTCTCGGAACAAGAGATATGATTGTAGGGGTTGATCGGGCTTTCCATGAGCGTATGGCTGAGTTTGGGCTTCTGGATCTTCCTGAGGTTGCAATGCACGGCCAATCGGTTGATTATGAAATGGTGCTGACTCTCAAACCTGATATAGTCCTCTTGCCTCTCTGGCAGGCAGAAAATGCTGACACCATAGCCGAAAATCTTCCGAATACATCTGTGGTTGTAATGGGCCTTGCCTCCCAGAAAAGCATAAATTCCGACTTAACAACTATGGGCTTTGTTCTGGGAAAGGAAAAAGAGGCGAACAAACTCATCAACTGGATGCAGGGCTATGAGGATCTCGTAAACGAACGCACCAAAGACCTGAAGTCCGACAACATGCCAACTTTCTATTATGAGTACATGTCAGGGGGAGATGAAAACTGGTGGGTGATAACTCCTGACGATCCCAGTGCAGGGCATGTGGCTGAGGGAGCAGGCGGGCGCAATATCGCTACGGTGTTAGCCGGTACTTCCGTTGAAGTAGACCCCGAGTGGGTGATAGAGAAAAACCCTGACTTCATGTTTGCGGATTTAATGAAAGGCTTTGACAGCGGCCCTGGAAAAACGGAAGAGGATATGAAAAATCTGCTGGCAAAAGTCCTTTTAAACAGGCCAGGGTTCGAGAAGGTCAATGCTGTGAAAAATCAAAAGGTCTACTTAATCGATAGAGACGTTATCGGTGGTCCCAGGTGGGTAATAGGGCACATCTATTTTGCCAAATGTATGCACCCCGAGCTTTTTGAAGATATCAACCCTGCAGAAATTCACAAAGAATACCTCAAAAAATTCCACAACTTAGAGGTTTCCGGAACATGGGTTTATCCGCTTCCGGAGTGATGAAAGATGGTGCAAAAAGCTTCCCAAAAAGAAGCCTCTTCTCCCTTTTTTGTTGAAGATATTCCGGATATCGTACGCGGACATGAGATATGGGTTGAACATGGCATGCAGAATGTTTCTCCTGGAGATCCGGTAGTGTGCGATCTTTGTTTCGGACATAATATGAAGAGTGACAAAGCGATTAAGATCGAAAAAGTAACTCCTGCTATCTTTGGTACCTGGGGTGAAAATCATGCCGTTGAAGTCAGTATCGCAGAAAATCGTTTATTGATGCAATTCACTCCGGCTTTCGAAGGATATCATACCATTGGAGTAGAATACGACGGTGGGATCCTCAATTTACCTCATCCCGGACTGGAGGGTCCGAAGTATTATCACCAGTATACAAAGACCATCATTGCAGCAGGAGATTGTCAGGCGGAATATGATCTGACTGTTGGGCACGAATTGGAGATAAGTCCCCTGGGCTACAGGCAGTATAAGGTCGGAGAGCATATCCTGCTAAAAGTATTGTATGACCGGTATGCACTGCCGGATGCAACCGTATATGGAATACATATCGGCAATCAGGAGAATCCGATTGAAGTGACAACTGATCAGGAAGGAATAGTTGACATTGAACTGGAAAAAGGTGGGAAATGGATGTTCAAAGTTGGGTACGGAGATACTGAAAAAGGCGTGAAGGGCCTGTATGACAAAAAGGTAATGACTGCAACTTTTACAATTATGAACGTAGGTGAAAATGTATGGAAATAAAACCGCAGATAAGAGAATGGTGGAACGCTGCAGAACACGATTATGATTCCGTTGCAGCACATGGCGTGAATTCCGAAGAAGAAAAACAACTCTGGACAGAAGTGATTACTCAGCTCCTGGGAACCGACCAAAAACTGAAAATTCTGGATATGGGAACAGGTACCGGATTTTTAGCGTTGCTGCTGGCCGAGATGGGATACAATGTAACAGGCGCAGATTGGGCAAAGAGTAAACTGGAAAAGGCAAAAGAGAAGATGGAAAGGTCCGGAAATTCCGTAAATTTTATTGTGGAGGATGCCGAGAATCTCTCTTTTGAAGCCGAGCAGTTCGATGCGGTTGTCAGCAGACACCTGATCTGGACCCTGGCAAAACCGGATTCTGCATTTAAAGAATGGGCGAGAGTGACAAAGCCCGGAGGCAAAATACTGACAGATATTCCGGCTAAACATTCCCATCCCGGAAACCATCACTTTGGTGAGAATATCGGAAAAGAATTGCCCTTTTACAACGGTGCTGACCCTGGAGAGGTTATCAGTATGTTTGAAGCTGCAGGGCTCGTGAACGTGTCTGTCAGGGTGTTCAATAAAATGATGCTGGTGGAAGGAGAGAAAGTATAAGCCATGGTAATTGCTTCGGTAGTTCGTGCAGTTGAACTATGGATATCTGTTTTTCCTTTCACGGTCATTGGTATACTGGTAGCGAGCATCGCAGTCGAGTTCAGGATATTTGACCGGTTGTTTCCGGTGATGAAGCCGATACTGTACAGAGCGCATTTCACTCCCCATTCGGGAATTGCGTTTATGACCGCTTTTGGTTCGCCAATCACAGCAGTAGCGATGATCTCGGAATTTTACGGCGAAGGGAAGATAGACCAGAAAGAGACTATGCTGGCAACCGTTGCAACCTGGTTTCCACAAACCATCTACGAAAGCTTTGTTTATATATCCCCTACGATCATACCGATTCTGGGGATAGTGGGCATTGCATACCTCTCTTTATTCGTACTGAACGGCACGATAGTAGCTCTACTCGTGTTCATTGCCGGCAGAACACTTTTGGCCCGGAAAGATTGCGAATTTGCTCCTGAAACAGAGGACAAGAAACTGGTCATAAGAACCGCTCTCAAACGAAGTGTGCTCAATTCGGTGAACCTTTTAAAAAGAGTTGTACTCTTCGCGTTTCCTGTGAGCATTCTTGTATTTGTTCTCATCGATCTGGGAGCATTTGATGCACTCTCTCAATATCTTGGCTGGATGCCGTTACCTCCCGAGGCACTGGCAATTGTTCCGCTGGTAGTTGCCAATCCCACGGCTGCTTATGTCACAGTTGCAGATTTAATGGAAACGGAGGTCCTGGATTCTAAGTTAGCGTTGTTAACCTTACTTGCGGGTAATCTTTTGGTCAGCACTCGATATATCCTTACACACAGGCTCCCGTATTATTCCGGAATTTTCGGGCCTGTGCTGAGCCTGAAAATAATCTCAGTAAGTGCAGGTTTACGACTAGGGCTGACCATCTTAATGATTCTTGCTCTGGTGCTGGCTTTATGATAGATTGTCCCGCTGTCAGGCCACTTCCGGCAGTACTTACCGAATAAAAAACAATAAATTGCCTATTGCACTGGATGTGTATCCTTGGAAACAAAACAGCACGCGTTGACTAAAGAAGAAGTTAGAAGCCAATACAACAAGTTCATCGGAAGAAAGATCTTTTTTATTCTCTTCCTTTTAGCATCAATAATTCTCGTATCAGGCATATCCGCCTCTCTAGGATCTGCAAATCTCTCTATCTGGGAGACTTATTCTTCAATACTGCACAGGTTATTTCCAGCTTACTTTGAGCCGGGTTGGCTTGCAGATGTATGCATATGGAATCTCAGGCTTCCTCGCATATTCATGGGCATCGTGGCAGGTTTCGGGCTTGGTGTTGCAGGCTGTGTAACGCAGGCAATACTCAAGAATCCGCTTGCAAGCCCCTACACGCTTGGCATATCCTCAGGTGCCGGCTTCGGGGCATCCCTTGCAATCCTTACTGGTGCAGGTATTATTGGGGGAGATTATCTTGTTGTAGGCAATGCATTTCTATTCGCACTGTTATGTTCTTTTATAATCCTGGGATTATCAAATCGAAAAGGCGCAACGCCTGAAACCATGATTCTGGCTGGCATTGCGATGATGTATCTGTTTGCTGCAATGACAACAATCCTTCAATACTTTGGCGAAGCTGAGGCTGTAAAAGAAGCAATTTTCTGGACAGTTGGCGACCTTGATAGATCCTCCTGGCCCAAGATCACCATTATAACCGGAGCACTTGCATGCTGCTTCCCCCTGCTCATGATAAAATCGCTGGATCTCAATCTAATGGCTGCAGGCGACGAAACCGCAGCAAGCCTGGGTGTGAATGTCAAACGTACCCGGATCATTCTGATGGCAGTCACAACTCTGCTGGTTGCGTGCATTGTGTGTTTTACGGGAACAATCGGATTTATAGGCCTGGTTGCTCCGCACCTCACGCGCATTGCTATAGGAGGCGATAACAGGTTTGTTCTTCCCGTATCCGGCTTTTTCGGTGCATTGCTACTTATTAGCGCAGACCTTGTAGCACGAAGAGTTCTGGCTCCTATAATTCTTCCTGTCGGAGCGATAACTGCCTTTATGGGCGCTCCACTTTTTCTTTATATGATTATGAAACGAAAGAGGGAATACTGGTGAAACTGAAGGTAAACAACGTTGAATTTGCTTATGACAGCATACCTATCCTTGAAAACATATCAATGGAACTGAATCGCGCAGAAGTTCTTGGCATTGTAGGTCCGAATGGTACAGGCAAATCCACACTGATCCGGTGTATTGACCAGATACTGAATCCGAAAAGAGGAAGCATACTACTGGACGATCATAATATCAGTAAGATGACCAGGAGGGAGATTGCAAGGAAAATGGGCTACGTACCGCAGAGCACTGCAGGTGTTTTTCCTGCCTCTGTTATCGATACCGTTCTTATGGGCAGACGCCCCTACCTTGGATGGAAAAGCAGTAAGGAAGACCTGGATTATGTACTGGAAGTGTTGGAACTACTCGGGATGATGGAGTTTGCCATGAGGGATATTAATGAAATCAGCGGAGGTCAGCAGCAGAAGGTACTTATCGCACGGGCACTTGCACAGAAGGCAGATATTCTTCTTCTTGACGAGCCAACCAGCAATCTCGATATAAGGCATCAACTTGAGGTCATGGAAATTATGAAGAATATTGTGAAGAACAAAGGAATCTCTGCGATCATGGCACTTCATGATTTGAATCTGGCTTCGAGATATGCCGATAGAATAATTATGATGAAACAGGGCAAAATATTTGCCGCTGGTAATCCTGCTTCAGTCCTCACCGTGGAGAATATAAAACAGGTCTATGGTGTATGGACTCTGGTGAAAGATGATGGAGAGAGGCCATATATCATTCCGATAGGACCTGTGACAAGTTAACGTAACTGTTACTTATATCCTAATTCCCCAAAACCCAAACCGAGAAAGAATTTGATAGAAAGTATCTGACAGTTCGGTTAAATGGAAGGCAGGTACAGATCGAAAATTTACTTAAATCCAGAAAATGTTCACAAAAAGAAGAAAGTACCTTATTTTCTCCCCATCATTCTTCTCCGCAACTCTTCTCTTCTCTCAACCCTTTTCTCTGCCTCTACTTTTTTTTCTTCTCTGTGTCCAACCCCTGTCTCCCCTATCATCAACCCGCAGCCAGCACAAAGCGGGCCTGGGTTCTCCGATTGCCTGATCTCTTGTATTCTGTCTGATTGAAGAATTACACATCTAAAAAAAAAGCTTAAATTTATATTAAATGCCATCTAAATTGTTTAATTATAACAGGGGGTAGTTATCACGCCAAGAGTAGTTCATTTTGAGATACATGCAGAAGATGTAGCAAGGGCAAAAAAGTTCTACGAGGACGTTTTCGGCTGGAAGATAGAGAAGTGGGAAGGTCCCATGGAATACTGGAATATAACAACCGGTAAGCAAGAAGATCCGGGAATTAATGGCGGCTTGCTGAAAAGGCAGGGAAAAGAACCGGGAGCAGACACTCCGATAAGCACATATATCTGCACAATAGGTGTCCCGAATATCGATGAATACCTGAATCAGATACAGAAGCATGGCGGCAAAGTGACTATGGAAAAGAAACCCATACCTGGCGTAGGCTGGCTTGCATATTGCCTCGACACAGAAAAAAATATATTCGGGATAATGCAGCCTGACATGAATGCCAGATAACCTTTTCTTTATTTATTTTTTCTTACTCAACCCTGGCCTCTTATCCTGCTCTGGCGCGCAAAAGCATCCTCTCCGGAAGCCCTAATTTTCAAAACCGAATACTTCCTGTACTCCCTTATCATTAACCCGGTAGCCAGCACAAAAGCCAGAAAATCCGAGATAGGAAATGCTGCCCATACTCCTTCTACCCCGTAAAACCTCGGCAAAACCAGCACAAGCGGCAGCAGAAAAAGAAGTTGCCTTGAGAGTGAAAGAATAAAGGTGGGCCTGGCTTTTCCAAGGGCCTGAAATACCGTGGTTCCTACAAGCAGGAAGCCCAGGAAAGGCATGGCAAGTACGACAATTTTCATGGCGCCTGCTCCTGCGGCTGCAAGTCCCGGGTCTGCGCTGAAAACGGAGATTATCGGTTTTGGGAAAAGGAAGAAGGCCAGGAAACCAGCAAGAGAACAGAGAGTGCTGACCTTCAGGGCGAGTTTTACGGAATCAACGACACGGGAAAACTGTTTTGCGCCGTAGTTGTAGCCGACGATGGGCTGGAGCCCGAAGGAAATTCCCAGGATTGGCAGGAAAATGAACAGGTACAGACGGTGGATGATCCCGAAGGCTGCAATCGAGATGTCTCCTCCGTAGCTTGCAAGGGCATTATTTACAAAGATCATCATGAAGCTGTTTGAGGCTTCAATTATGAAGGGGCTCAGGCCGATTGCAAGCATTTCCCTGCTGATGCCGGAATCGAGTTTCAGCAGTTCGGACTTGAAAGAGACTGAGCCCTTACCTGTAATGAAGTAACGAAGCAGAAAGACTGTAGATACGGATTGAGCAAGCACGGTTGCAATGGCTGCTCCTCTAACTCCCATATCAAACCCGAAAATAAAGATCGGGTCAAGGATAATATTGAGGCCTGCTCCAAGCAGCATTGTAAACATTGCAAAGCGGGCGTTGCCTTCGGCTCTTACAAGGTCCTCAGCTGCAATTCCAAGGGTAAAAGCAATCGAGCCTGCAATTGTGACTTCAAGATAAGCCCGTGAATAAGGCATTATTCCCGGAGTTGCCCCGAAGAGTTTCAGGAGAGGGTCAAGAAAGGCCAGCCCGACTATTGTGTAAGCAAGCCCGAGGGCGATTCCCAGGAAAAAAACGGTTCCCAGGGCCTTTCTAGCTTTTTCCAGATCTTTTGCTCCAAGGGCTCTTGAGATTATCGATGCGCCGCCGACCCCGAGCCCGAGTCCTATTCCTAATGCCAGCATCTGGATTGGAAAAGCCACTACAAGCCCTCCAATGCCATAAACGCTTTCTTCTCCAAGAGCCCGGCCAACAAATATGGTGTCAACTATATTGTAAAAAGCGTAAACAAGCATCCCTATAATTGAAGGAGCTGAAAGCCTGAAAAGAAGCTTCCCAATTTTTTCAGTACCTAAGAACTTGCTGTGTTCCTGTATGCCGTTTCTCCCCTGCTGCACGGATCAAATGTGGTTTCCCGTAAGCAAGTATAGTATAAAGTCATTCCGTAAGTAAAAACAAAAGTAAAAATAAGAAATAACGAGACGATGACGTGAAAAAGGAATAAAAGAAGTATGAGACGAGAAGTGAAAAAGGAATAAAAGAAGTGAAAACAATATAACCTGAATACGAATCTGTAATCTGAATACGAATCTGTAGTCTGAATACGAATCTGTAGTCTGAATACGAATCTGTAGTCTGAATACGAATCTGTAATCTGAATACGAATCTGTAATCTGAATACGAATCTGTAATCTGAATACGAACCTGTAATTCGAATACGAATCTGTAATCTGAATACGAACCTGTAATTCGAATACGAATCTGTAATCTGAATACGAACCTGTAAAATGGAGTGGAAAGGTGAAAAAAGAGCAATTGAAGCAAATTAAAGCCCTCACATTCGGAGAAGCTCTTTTCGATATCATCAAAGGCACAGCCCATCTCGGAGGCGCTTCCCTTAATCTTGCAGCCCATCTTGCGAAATTGGGAGCAAAGCCTGCTGTAATCACAGCAGTCGGAAATGATGAATTCGGCAAAATTCTTCTTTCCAGAGCTGAAGAAATGGGAATTGATACTTCATATATCTTAATCGATGAGAAGAGACCAACAGGAACTGTTACTGTCGAACTGGAGGATGAAGGAATCCCTATTTTCACAATCAATGAAGGTGTGGCCTGGGACGCGATTAGTCCGGATGAAGGGAAATTCAAGGCTCTTGCAGAGGAAGAATGGGACGTCTTCTGTTTTGGAACGCTTGCCCAGAGGTCGGAAGAAAACAGGAAAACTCTTGAAAGGTTATTTTCCGAAATAAAGGCAAAACATTTTTTCTATGACATAAACCTGAGAGCCGGATTCTACAAAAAAGAATGGATACTATCTTCTCTCGAACACTCCACGCTTCTCAAGATGAACGAAGAAGAAGCTGCCGCTGTTTCCGGCCTGCTTTTTGGCACCATATACTCCTGCAAGATCCTCCCTCGTCTTCTTACAGAAAAGTACCCTGGAATATCCATAATTTGCATAACAAAAGGACCTGAAGGAGCTGCTGTTTACCATAAAGGAGTTTATGAGGAAATAAAAACCACTCCTGTGGAAGTGGCAGATACGGTCGGAGCCGGAGATGCATTTTCCGCAGGTTTCCTTTATGCCTATCTTTCAGGGTATGGAGTTTCAAAAGCTGCTTCAATTGCCTGTATTCTCGGAACGTATGTCGCATCAAAACCGGGGGCGGTGCCTGAATACTCGAAAGAACTTATGAAAGAATTAGAAATGACATCATAAGAAATGACATATCTACACCACGTATGACAATAACAATACTATATAAAATAATAAACAGAAATAACCAGTATACCACACATAACCTCAGCATATCCACAAACACCCCGCAGAAAACTAAACCGATTCAAACGTTGTACAATGTAATACACAAAACAAGAGACACTCAAAACAAGAGATATTCAAAACAAGAGACATTCAAAACAAGAGACATTCAAAACAAGAGACATTCAAAACAAGAGAACAAAATATGTAACAACACCAAAGAAAAAACAGAGGAGAAAAAGGATGAAAAAAAACGAGGAAAAACCAGATACATTAACAGCCGGCTTATACATAATAGGCTTCATAATATGCGGATATTTTATTATAAAAGCTATTCTAACATTATAAGCTACTTTCTTCAGATGTGCACGTTTTTTTACTTTGAGGGTTCGGGTATTATATCCTCAGAGTTCTTCTCGTCCGATCTTTTTTTCAACCAATATAATGTCAAAATAACCATCATTACCATCCCTAGGGTTTCAGTTATGTAACTTTGCAAGAACTCAAGGTTAAAAGATTTTTCTAACATTCCTATTAAATGTTCCAATCCAGTGTAATCCTTAGAGTCTTTGGGAAAACTCCATCCAAGAAGGGGCCAGAAGAAGGTTGTAGGGTATGACAACATCTGATCTTCAAAAAGATGGAAAAATGAGCCTGAAGCAAGGGCAAAGACCTTGATATCTCTTCTTCTTTCGTACAGGTATAAACCTGTCAGAAAGAGAAGAAGAGAGAACAACAGTGTATGGCCTACAATGCGTCCATTTGCAAATGTTGAAGCAAAGATTACTTCACCTATCGGTTTGTCTATTAAATCAGGCAGAAGAGCTCCGATCGCCAGATATCGCGGATCTATGATAGTCCTTAATCGGGGTATCAAAATTCCAAGCCCAAAAAATATCCCCAGCGTAATGCCTAGATGTCCAAAGAGAAGCATCGGAAACTAAAAAGCTTTTAATTTATATCTAAATATCGCCTGTTTATTTATAATATTAATTTGACAGAAACAAAAATACAATTTGGCTCTTCGCTGTTTTGTATTGGTTGAAAATAATTGCTTAGTTAGAAAGTATTCAGATTAAATAAAGAAACATCACGCATGAATGTGATTTTCAACAACAACTGTTCCGACATTTTATATACTACTTCAACATTTAGGAGCGAAATATAAGTTACCCACACAAAATAGCGAAGAGCCAAAAATTTGAACTTAAATTAAATAAGAAATTGGAAAAAGGACTGATATAAAGCCTTAAAATAGAAAAAAGGATTGAAAGCTCAGGCTTGGAAATAGAAAAAGGATTGAAAGCTCAGGCTTGAAAATAGAAAAAGGATTGAAAGTCCAATTCTGGCAGTTTAAAATGGAATTCCCCAGAGGGGATACCATTTTTCCACATTTTTTTCGATGGGCATTTCCCTCTCCATTTCTGTCCTTAGCCTGAATTCAAAGGGGCTGTCCCTCTGCCTGTCGGAAAGAGGGATAAAAGGGTAATACGTTCCCTGCTTGAAGTTATAGATCCAGTAAACTGATTTTCTGCCGCTGTTTTTTCCTTCACGTCCGGCTGCTCCGGCCGTTGTTCCGGCCGTTGTTCCGGCTTCCGGTTCACTTTCAAACCTATAAATGGCACAGAGGATCTGCTCTCCAAAACCGTGTTCTTCAAGGGTCTGGCTTACCAGGTGAATGTTTGCAACAAGGTCTTCAAAGTCAGGGTCTTTAAATATAGCCCAGAGGAAGTTGTACTCGTCTTTTTCCAGCCTGAATTCGGTTTCCGTTTCCTTAGAGCTGTACTCCAGAAGTTCCTGAATTTCTTTTCTTGCAGATTCATAGGCTGAGGCTCCTATCGGTTTAAAACAGATCCCTGCAGATCCTGAAGGCTTCAAGCCTAAATTGGCTTGAAGAGTAATGCTGGCTGTGGAGATTGCAAAGAGCTTGTCGCTTTTTGCTTTCGGAAGCCTGCTCCTCCCAAGGATCGCATCCATAAAATCCTGGAAACCCATTTAACTTATCTCCTTGATTATCTCGTTTTTTAATTTACCTTGGCCTTTAATTTACTCCGTTTTTTTAATTTACCTTTTTTATTAACTCATTTCCTGCTGCATCTTTTCAAGTTTGGCTATTCTTTTTTCCACAGACGGATGGGTGGAAAAGATGTCCATGATAGAAGAACCTGAGATTGCAGGGATAATGAAAAAGGCATTCATTCCCTCTACTTTTCTGAGATCCTCGCTTGGCACCCGGTCCATAAGCCCGCTTATTTTCATAAGGGCAGAGGCAAGGTCAGACGGCTGTCCGGTAATGATAGCAGAGCCCCTGTCTGCAGCAAATTCTCTGTAGCGCGAAAGGGCACGGATCAGGAGATAACTGACAACCCAGACTGCAATAGAAACAAGCCAGACAAGCAAAATACCTCCGCCATCCCGTCTCCTGTCTCCGCCCATATTCCCAAAATAAAGGCTGTAGCGGACAAAGTAAAAAGCCACTGTTGAGATGAAACTGGCAATCGTAAGGACAGCCATATCCCTGTTCTTGACATGGCTTAGTTCATGGGCAAGCACTGCTTCAAGTTCGGCTGGAGAGAGTTTATCCAGAATTCCTGTAGTAACCGCAACAACCGCTTTATTCGGGCTCCGGCCTGTCGCAAAAGCGTTTGGGACCTGAGTCCTGACAATTGCCACCTGAGGCTTCGGCAGGTCAGCTATTGCACAGAGCCTGGTGATCATCCCATGCAGCTGCGGGGCTTCACTTTCAGAGACAACATGTGCCCCGGTTGTCCAGAGCACCATTTTGTCCGAATAAAAGTATTGGATGCCCATGAAAAGACCAATAAATAAAAGCATGAAAATCGGAGGCGCTCCGTAGTACGAAAGAAATGCCAGGAAAAAAAGGTAAACTACTGCCAGAAGAAACATCGTGAAAAGCATCCGTCCTTGAAGTCCTAAGTCCCGTTCCCACTTTCTTTTCATATTTTATTCCGCCTTCCTGATAGATTAGATGATAGATTAGATGATAGATTAGATGATAGATTTGATGATAGATTTGATGATAGATTTGATGATAGTTTTATTCCACAATTAAATGACAATTAAGTGAAACAAGTTAAATGAGAATTAAGTTACTCTAAATGACAATTATACTCATCCAGCTTTAGAATTTTGAATTTTTACCTCAAATTGCAAAGCATAACCCAATATAATTCTGAAAACCAAACCTGTATGAGTATAAGTTGATCTGCTACTTAAGTCCAGGTTAAATGAACTTATAGATGAATTACCTATAGATTAAATAATTCTTTAAATAAATCTGCAAAGTGAATAAATTCAAAAATTCGAATAACAGTGCTGACTAGTGTCACGAAAACTTAATTGTGGATCATCAATTTAAGGTCAAAACCATATCAGCTGATGGAAGCTACCAAATAATATGTTCGATAATTAGGTTTTTACGATACTAAATTATAGCCGATATTTATTCAAAAAGAAAAATAATCTCTTTCTTCAATAAGAGATTTCCTCAAAGATTTAAATTCTTTCCTCAACTGTGAAAAAGAGAAAGGTAATGGATGCTGCTAAATATTTTCATTGACTAAAGCCTATTTTGTTTTTTCATTTATTAACTCTCTTTCGTAAAGATCAAATGATTTAAATACAATCAATTCTCTCTAGTTAGAAATCAAACCATATAAAATCAAACAAATAATTAAGTAAAAAAACACTCATGAAAAACATTTTGAGCTGACTTTCATATCTTATTTGCAGAAATCTCCAGAGATAGAATATTTCTACTTTCCACAGAAGGCTACAAAGATGCCATCTATTTTCTCAATCATACAGTATTTCAAAAACGCATCTCCTTCCTGTATATTTCGCGGAATTCTTCCTGAACCTGCGTGGTTCAGGATTTTTTTTAAAAGAAAAAACTCACTAGCTCAATCTTTCCCATTGAAAAAACATATCAGGTCCTGTCATGCAAAACATACTCTCAGTCCAATCCCTTACAAAGAAATTTGATGAGTTTACAGCTGTAAAAGACATTAGTTTTAATGTCGAAACGGGTTCGATCTTTGCTTTTCTCGGCCCAAATGGTGCAGGTAAATCCACAACCATTAAAATGCTCACAACTGTCCTGAAGCCCACGTCAGGGGAAATAAGCATCAATGGTTTCAATGTGCTTAAAGAACAGGACAAGGCCCGTGCATCTTTTGGAATAGTCTTTCAGGACCACAGTCTTGATGATGAGCTTACAGCTTATGAGAACATCGTCTACCATGCAGTCATCTATAAAGTGCCTAAAAAAGAAAGAGAAGAAAGAATCCGGAAAGCCCTGGAAATTGTGGGGCTATGGGACAGAAGGGAAGATTACGTAAAAAAATATTCAGGCGGGATGAAGCGAAGGCTTGAGATTGCCCGGGCGCTTGTCCATTATCCGAAAATTCTATTCCTCGACGAGCCTACTGTGGGCTTAGACCCCCAGACCCGGAACTCTATCTGGAACCATATCAAAAACTTGAACGAAGAAAGAAAAATGACGATTTTCCTGACTACACACTACATGGAAGAAGCCGAGGCGATTGCGGACCAGATTGCAATCATTGACCACGGTAAAATTATAGAATCCGGCACAGTTGAAGAAATTAAGAGAAAGACGGAAACCGAATCCTTGGAAGAGGCTTTTCTGAAGCTGACAGGCAGGGATATCCGTGATGAGAATAATGAACCTGCAAATAAAATGAGAATGATTCGAGGCATGAGAGGGAGGGACAGGCATTGATCGAGGTAATCTATATCCTCTGGCTCAGGCAGCTTAAACATTACTGGCGCTCGAAAGCCAGGCTGCTAGGCTCTCTAGGACAGCCCCTCCTCTTCATGATCACTTTCGGGTTCGGATTCGGTCCCATGTATACCAGAGCCAGTGGAGGGGCAAACTACATGGATTTCCTTGCCCCGGGAATTGTCTCCATGGCAATTCTCTTTACGGCTGTCTTTTCAGGCCTGGAGGTCATCTGGGACAGGCAGTTCGGTTTTCTCAAAGAGACCCTTGTAGCTCCTATCTCAAGGACAGAAATAATGATCGGAAAAACCCTCGGTGGTGCAACCATAGCCATGATCCAGGGCCTGATAGTGCTGAGCCTGACCTATCTGCTCGGGTTCAGGATTCACAGCCTCTTTAGCCTTGGGCTGGGACTAATTTTCATGTCTCTGATAGCCATTTTCTTTACAGCCCTTGGCCTTGCCATAGCCTCAAAAATGAAAGATATGCATGGCTTTCAGCTGATCATGAACTTCCTGATCATGCCTATCTTTTTCCTGTCCGGTGCCCTCTTTCCCCTCGATAACCTGCCATCTGCAATCTATTTCATAAGCAGAATCGATCCCCTTACCTACGGCGTGGACGGTCTGAGGGGAGCCATTGCCGGGATGAGTACTTTCGGCATCTTCAACGATCTGGCAGTAATAGGTGTATTATCAGCCCTTATCTGTGCGATCGGGACATTGCTGTTTTCGAAGCTCGAAGCATAAGTCCGGATTTCCTTTCAAAATTCGGGCTTAACTCATAAGTTCCTTTAAAAGCAGGAACTTAAAAAAACGTCTTTTCTTTCTGAAAAAATTTAACCTTTCTGGAAAAGAGATTTAACCTATGTGTTTTAAATGGCAATGCATATAAAAGACTGAGGTATAATGCTTGGCCGTGTTAGATCTTATTGAATTTTCAGTTTTGGGAGCATTTCTTGGCCTGGCAGCAGGAATATCTCCAGGTCCGCTACTGGCCATAACCATCTCTGAAACTCTGCAACACGGCAAATGGGAAGGGATAAAGGTTGCTGTATCTCCTTTGATAACAGACCTGCCAATAATTTTATCCGTATTATTCATTCTTTCACATTTGACAAGCTATGATTCTATTATCGGAGTTATTGCATTTTTCGGGGCATCTTATCTGATATATTCAGGAGTCGAATCGCTGAAAACCAAACCGAACAGCGTCGAATTAAGGTTAGAAAAGAAAGATGCCCTTAAAAAAGGAATAATTGTTAATTTTGGAAACCCGCATCCATATATATTCTGGATCTCCATAGGTGGACCAATTATTTTTAAGAGTTTAAGTATTCATGCTTGGGCCACGTTTTTATTCATATCCGGTTTCTATATCTTTCTTGTAGGATCAAAGGTAATTGTAGCGTTAATTGTAGAAAGATCAAAGTACTTTATAAATAGTAAATATTATTTTTCTATGATTCGCATTCTGGGAATTGCACAGATTATATTTGGATTAACTTTTATCAGAGTGGGCTTGAATTCATTAAACGTAATTTGAGGTCGTCACCTTTACACGTTTGATGCTTTGAGTAAAAAGAAACAATGGATGGCTTGAAATCCTGAGGTCTGACCCGTACAACGTCATTAGCTAGTGCATCGATTCCAAAATATGTCAAAAAACGCATATGAAATTCTTCGAATAACAGGCACAAACAAATGAAAGTACTCTCCGCCCTACTTTTTTTACCTCTCAACTCCATCATTATCTGGGCAGGAAGGTTGTACTTATTTCGGTTTTTTGAA
>Ga0074193_1001257_pt1 | contig 32616 bp, 31 predicted proteins | sample EPASupsiteHSE605_FD_64523 | JGI IMG/M metagenome (GOLD analysis project Ga0074193, IMG submission 64523) | Bioremediated contaminated groundwater from EPA Superfund site, New Mexico - Sample HSE6-05 | ecosystem: Environmental > Aquatic > Deep subsurface > Groundwater > Contaminated ... | reverse complement strand
ACAACAGGCTTAATGGGCGCAAGTGCAGGGTGAAGTCTAAGAACAGCTCTTGTGTCGCCTTTTTCTTCGTCAACAACCCCTTCGTCATAAGCCTCACAAAGGAAAGCAAGAGCAACACGGTCAGCACCAAGTGACGGCTCAATAACATAGGGGAGATATTTTTCGTTTGACTCTTGGTCAAAGTACTCAAGGCTCTTTCCAGAGGTGTTTTGATGCTGAGTCAAGTCAAAGTTGGTACGGCTTGCAACGCCCCAAAGCTCGCCCCAACCAAAGGGGAAAAGATATTCGAAGTCTGTTGTTGCATTTGAATAGTGAGAAAGCTCCTTTTGCTCATGGTCACGAAGCTTTAAGTTTTCAGTTTTAATGCCGAGAGACAAAAGCCACTGATTGCAATAGTTTTTCCAATATGCAAACCAATCAAGTTCTGTGCCTGGCTTACAGAAAAATTCAAGTTCCATCTGCTCAAACTCACGAGTACGGAAAACAAAGTTGCCTGGAGTGATTTCGTTGCGGAAAGACTTGCCAACTTGGCAAACACCAAAAGGAACCTTACGGCGTGTTGTACGCTGAATGTTAGCAAAGTTTACAAAAATTCCCTGTGCAGTTTCTGGGCGAAGGAAAATCTCGTTTTTGCTATCCTCTGTAACACCCTGAAATGTTTTAAACATAAGGTTAAACTTGCGTATATCTGTAAAGTTACAGCTGCCGCAGTCTGGGCAAACAATATTTTGTTCCTTGATATAATCAGACATCTGCTCAAATGACCAGCCAGCAGGATTAACACCAGCATCCTCAATAAGTTTGTCTGCACGGTGGCGTGTTTTACAGTCCTTACAGTCCATAAGCGGGTCAGAAAATCCGCCAACATGTCCAGAAGCAACCCATGCCTGTGGGTTCATAAGAATAGCTGAGTCAAGACCTACATTGTAGCGATTTTCGTATACAAACTTCTGCCACCAGGCACGCTTAACATTGTTTTTGAACTCAACACCAAGTGGACCGTAGTCCCAAGTGTTGGAAAGTCCGCCGTAAATCTCACTTCCAGCATATATAAATCCACGGCTCTTGCAAAGAGCCACGACTTTTTCCATGGTTTTTTCAGAATTAAGCACCAAAATTCCCCCTAATTTTTATACAACAAACATACTAATATAATGAGAGTGAAAAGTCAAGTATACCCAATAAGAAGCACAATAATTTACTATAAATATAAAAATCAAGCAAAAACGGTATATTTTTATAAGAAAAAAATTAAAAGTTAACAAATGCTTAATTGACATTATATAAAAGAAAGAATATAGTGTGTATTGTTACTTTAAATTATAAATAATGCTAAAATCAAGTGAGCATCAAGGAGCAAATGTCGAATGGAAAATATTTTAATACCAGAAATAAAATCTGTTAAAAATATGGCTTTGGGAATTGATATTGGCTCAACCACTGCAAAAATTGTGCTGATAAAAGATGGCAAAGTTTTGTATGAGTGTTATGAACGTCACTATTCACAAGTCCGCCAAAAAATGTTGGAATTAGTTCAGAGAACTGAAAGTTTAACAAAGGGTGAGGCACTGTGCGTTTCTGTTTCAGGTTCGGCAGGTCTTGGCGTTGCAAAGCATGCAAAAATTCCGTTTGTGCAAGAGGTTTTTGCAACTGCTGAAACAGTTAAAGAACTTGCGAGCGATACTGATGTTGTAATAGAGCTTGGAGGAGAGGACGCAAAAGTAGTCTTTTTAACAGGCGGTACAGACGAGAGAATGAATGGTACTTGTGCAGGTGGCACAGGTGCATTTATTGACCAGATGGCAACTCTTATGAATGTCAGCACTCAGGAGCTGGACGAGTTAAGCCTTGATTATCAGCGTATTTACCCAATAGCTTCACGTTGTGGAGTTTTTGCAAAGACAGACATTCAGCCACTTCTCAATCAGGGTGCACGCAAGCAGGATATTGCAGTTAGCATATATCAAGCGGTTGTTGACCAAACTATTGCAGGGCTTGCTCAAGGCAGGAAAATACAGGGCAAGGTTATGTTCCTTGGTGGTCCTCTTTATTATTGTAAAGGTCTGCGTGACCGTTTTACAAGCACTTTGAAGTTGCAACCAGAGGATGCAAGATTTCCTGAATATGGTCGTCTTTCCGTTGCTATAGGTGCTGCAATCTATGCATCAAAGCAGAAAAAAACATTCACATATAAAGAACTAGTGGAAAGCATTGAAAAAAGCGCTTCTGAAAAGGTAGAAACTGCTCATTTAGAGCCTCTTTTTGAAAGTCAAAAGGATTTTGATGAGTTTGAAGCACGCCACAAGAAGGCAATTGTAGCAACCGCTGACCCAAATGAATATCAAGGTGATGCTTATTTGGGAATTGACTGCGGAAGCACAACAACAAAGGTTACGCTTATAACAGATGACGATAGAATTCTTTACACATATTACAACTCTAATAAAGGCAATCCTGTTGCGGTTATCAAAAAGCAGTTAGAGCAAATATATAAGCTGTGCGGTGAGCACATAAAAATAGTTACAAGTGCGGTTACTGGCTATGGTGAAGAGCTTATTCAAAACGCTTTTCATATTGATGAGGGATTAGTTGAGACGATGGCACATTTTACTGCCGCACGTCACTTTAACCCCAAAGTTGATTTTATTCTTGACATTGGTGGTCAGGATATAAAGTGCTTTAAAATACACAATAATTCAATAGATAGCATATTGCTAAACGAGGCTTGTTCATCTGGCTGTGGTTCGTTTATCGAAACTTTTGCACGTTCTATGGGATATGAAATTGAAGAGTTTTCAAAGTTCGGATTGTTTGCAAAAGCACCTGTTGATTTGGGTTCTCGTTGCACAGTGTTTATGAACTCATCGGTTAAACAGGCTCAAAAAGACGGTGCAGGAGTTGAAGATATTTCTGCTGGTCTTTCAATGAGTGTTGTTAAAAATGCAATTTACAAAGTAATCAGAGCAAATTCGGCAGATGAACTGGGAAGCCAAATTGTTGTTCAGGGCGGCACGTTTTTAAATGATGCAGTTTTGCGTAGTTTTGAAAAAGAACTTGGCTGTGATGTTGTTCGTCCGCAAATTGCAGGGCTTATGGGTGCATATGGTGCGGCACTTTACGCAAAATCTCTTGGTCTTAAAAGTTCAGAGATGATTACTTCAGAACAGCTAAAAAGCTTTGTGCACGAATCAAAGGCAGTTGCTTGTAAAGGTTGTACAAACAAATGCAACCTTACAATAAACACATTTGGAGACGGCAAAAAGTTTGTTTCGGGAAATCAGTGCGAAAAAGGAGCAGGCAAAACGCTCAAAAAAGCAGACGCTATACCGAATTTACATCAATATAAAAGAGATAAGTTGATGGCACTTGAGCAAACAAACGGTATAAGAGGAACAATAGGGCTTCCACTTGCTCTAGGAATGTATGAGCTTGCACCGCTTTGGCACTCCATTTTTTCAAGCCTTGGCTTTAATGTTGTTCTTTCGGGGCTTTCAAACCGAAGGCTTTACAGCAAGGGTCAGTTTAGTATTCCATCTGACACGGCTTGCTATCCCGCAAAGATTATGCATGGACACATCGAAAAGCTTGTTGATCAGGGTGTGGATGCAATATTTTATCCTTGCCTTACCTACAATGTTAACGAAAAAATCAGTGACAATCATTATAATTGTCCTGTTGTTGCATATTATTCTGAGCTTTTGAATGCGAATGTTGAGTCGCTTCAAAAAACAAAATTTTTATACCCGTATCTCAATCTAAACAATCAAGTACAGCTTTCAAAAGAATTGTACTCAATGATTTCAAAAAACTTTGGTGGCATAAATTATATTCAGGTTCGCATGGCTGTTAAAAAAGGCTTTGACGCATATGATACTTGGATGCAGGAAATTAGAGACCACGGCAAAAAAGCAGTGGCTTTTGCAAGGGCAAATGGCAAGCGTATAATGGTTTTGGCGGGCAGACCATATCATGTTGATCCTGAAATTGGGCATGGTATAGATAAGCTTGCAGCGTCGCTTGGCTTTGTTGTTGTTAGTGAGGATAGCATATATGACCTTGTAAAACCTCAAAAGGTAAAGGTGCTTAATCAGTGGACTTACCACGCACGCCTTTATAATGTTGCAAATTATGTTGCCCAAAATTCTGACTGTGAATTGGTTCAGCTCGTTTCGTTTGGTTGTGGACTGGACGCAATAACAACAGATGAAGTTAGAAGCATCTTAGAAAAGAATGGAAAACTATACACACAGATAAAGATAGATGAAATAACAAATCTCGGTGCAGTTAAAATACGATTACGTAGTTTGCTAGGAGCACTGGAAGAAAGGAATGAGACTTGTGGAGCAGGCTGAACAAAGAGTTCTTTTTACAAAAGAAATGAAAAAGGATTACACGATATTAATTCCCACTATGCTACCAATGCATTTTGAGATGATATCAAAAATAATTTCCTCATATGGCTATAAAACAGAGCTTTTAAAGAACTCAGGCAAACAAGTTAAAGATTGTGGGCTTAAATATGTTCACAACGATTCATGCTATCCAGCACTTCTTGTTATCGGTCAATTTATTGATGCACTTGAAAGCGGAAAGTATGACCCACATAAAACTGCTGTGTTGATTACGCAAACAGGCGGTGGTTGCCGTGCGTCAAACTATATAGCACTTCTTCGCAAGGCTCTGGAGAGAGCGGGTTATGGATATGTTCCTGTAGTTTCGTTTAATTTTGCAGGTCTTGAAAGCAATCCTGGCTTTAATCTAACATTGCCAATGGTGCACAGAATGATTTATGCTGTGAACTATGGTGATTTGCTAATGCTTTTGTTAAACCAGTGTAAGCCATATGAAATAACAAATGGCGACAGTGACAAACTTGCACACCAGTGGATTGAAAAGCTAACAGCAGGCATGGAAAACAGCGGAAAGCTGATAAGCTACAAGGAAGTAAAACATAATTATGTACAGATGATAAGAGACTTTGCAGCTATACCAAAACACAATGAAAATAAAATAAAGGTTGGTATAGTTGGAGAAATATTTGTAAAATTCTCGCCACTTGGAAATAACAATCTTGAGGACTTTCTCTTGTCTGAAGGTGCACAAACGGTTATGCCGGGTCTTCTGGACTTTTGCCTTTACTGTGTGTATAACGGAATAATAGACGAAAAGCTCTATGGTACAGGGAAGGCAAAAGCACTTGTCTCAAAAATGTTATTTAAAATTCTTGTTAAAAAGCAGCAGGATATTATTGACGCAATAAATGAGGAAGGCTCATTTGAACCACCAACATCATTTGCACACACATGCACACTAACAAAAGGTTATATGGGACTTGGTGCAAAGATGGGTGAGGGATGGTTGCTTACGGCGGAAATGCTTGAGCTTATTGAACAGGGCACAACAAATATTGTTTGTGCACAGCCGTTTGGTTGCTTGCCGAATCACATTGTTGGCAAGGGCGTTATGAAGCTTATTAAAGAGAAAAATCCGAATGTTAACATAGTTGCAATCGACTATGACCCAGGTGCAACTGCAATTAATCAGGAAAACAGGATAAAGCTAATGCTTGCAAATGCAAAACAGCCTATAGTTGAAAATATAGAGGTAAAAGAAGAAGCAAAGACATATAACGAAAACGAGAAAAAAGATTTAGCAACTCAAGGGGTATAAATAAAATAGATAAAGTAAAAGCCACAGCGTACGGTTAACGCTGTGGCTTTTGAAATATAAAAACGCCTATTATAGAGCTTGTTCCCGTTTTTTACAGTAGGTGTTGCACAAATCTACTATTTGTGATACTTTAATAACAGTGAAGAATTTTTACGAACGATTGCTGTTTTGTGTGTGGAACTTAACCGAACAGTAGTTTTTATCGCTATAAGCACATCGCATAAAACTTAAAGTGTAATTAATAAAATTAAAAACATTTTGTTGATTGGAGTTGTACTATGATTGCTAATAAAATTTTTACACTTAAAACTATAAGTGAAATTAATATTGGAGATATTGTTTTGCACCCTATTTATAGAGTTGATAGAGTGCTTTTATCGGAAAAATATAAAAAATTAAATAAGCACTATATTGAAAAAATCAAACAGCAACTTCCAGTTCGCTTTTGGGTGCTTGTAGCTGAGGATGAAAAATCTTTTAATGAATTTATAAAAAATGAAGAATACAAAAAAAGAGAGTTTCTGGAAGAATTATTAAAAATAGTAAATCAATATGGTGAAATAATGTCAAACCCTCTTTATATAGATGATTTTAAAGAAAATGAAGTAATGGTTGAACTTATAAATGGTCAAATTGTTTCATCATGTAAAAATGGTGAGGAGAACTATTTCAAAAATGCATTGTTAAAAATACCTTCGTTTAGTTCTTTTGAAAAATATCTTGACACATCGCAAACGGATTTACGTGCGTCAATTGTTAAAAATGAAATATTTGAAAAGCTATATAATAATGAAGATCTAAAAAAGCCTTTTATGAAATTAAGAATGGCAGACAGTAGTTTGTTTACAAATATTGTTAATTCCACAAGTTTTGCTCTTTTGATAGGGCTCTGTTTAGAACTTAGTAACGATCAATTGATTAATTTGGCGATAGTATCTTTGTTTGAATATGTTGGAACTTCATCGTTTTTAAAACCCGAAATAAACCATAATATATTTCAAATGAATGAGGAAGATGAAGATTATAAGAAACAGATTGAATTATTTTTAAAGACAGCATTAAAAATAGAATCGTTAAGACAAGAGAACATTATACAAGCAATGATAGATAGACATGAAAATTTTGATGGCTCTGGTTTTCCTAACGGAAAAAAGGGTAAAGAAATAAGTCTGTTTAGTAGAATTATTAGCATATGTCATGACTATGAAAAACTAGTCAGCGGCTATTCAGGAGAAGCTTTAATTCCTATGCAGGCTTTGGTAAAAATATGGGAAGATAGTGGCGAAAAGTATGATCCTGATATTGTAAAAATGTTATTTTATAGAACTAATATTTTTAAAGTAGGCAGAAAATTTGTCACAAAGGATGGGGGAATAGGAACTATAGTTGGATTTGAAGATTTTGTTAATGCTCCTGCTTATCCTATTGTAAAAATCGATAAATAGTAAGCTTATAGCTATTAGCAGGTTTTTATAAAAGTTTTTGTCTGCATAAACTGGGTAGTTCAAGATATGCTGTGAGGTTTTTAGTTTCATATTTACTGATTGTTTTCAATCTTGCTTAATTCTTCTCTTGCTTTTGTTGCAATATACATTTTGTTTCCTCTTTCGGCAACGAATTTGAGGTGCTCTATTTTTTGCTTTTCATCCTGCCTTTTTTCATATATCTTAGCAATTAAATAGTGGGTAGAAACTTTTTCTTGTTTTCTTTTTGCAGTGTCAAGAGAGTTCAAAAAGAATTTAAGTGGTGCATCTGTATCCCCTTCAAGGAACATGATTTTTTGTTGAGCGTGTTCGATATGGAATCTACCATCATTATATTTTAAGTAATTTTCAGCTTGGAGGAAAAAATCTTTTGCTTTTTCAAGAGCAATTTTTGCATTGTCGATATCGTGTATATCTTCGTTACAATAGTAGGAACATAAATTGCAATAAAATAAAACTTGATTTAAATAAGCTTTTTTGTTTACAGGCTCTTTAACTAATGGTTCCATTATTTTTATTGCATTTGTAGTACTTCCTTTGGCATCAAGAGCTACAGCATAATTTGACAATATAACTTTTTGCATTTCAGTTAGTTTTTTGCTCTTTTTGGTCAAGGGCTCATATCGCTTTAAAAATTCATTCGGTTCACAATCTTCAAGCAAAATGTCAAGTAACTTTTTGTGCTTTTTATCGGCGACTTTTTCAAAGAAAATAGCTAATATAATAATTGCAACAAAGATTGTAAGCACAAAACGAAAATATGACATACCCAATGAACCTAAGGGCATCTCCAAGAAGTTATAGTAATTAATCATCCCACATTCATCTAATACATCGTACACAGGTAAAAACGTTAGGGTTGCAAAAGTTCCAATTAAAATTGAGATGATAGCAGAAACGAATCTTAATTTTGAAAAATATTGTATCATTTTTATCACTCCATATAATTAATCTTTATATTATAATAAATAACCATAACTGTACACCTGCAAAGAGGTAAAGTTCTCTTGTGCAAAGTTAAAACAAAGTAAATACAATTCCACACTCAAATATATAAAATTCGTTTTTAAAGGCGATACCTTATGAGCAATGATGCATAAAAATAGAAAACCTCAACGCAATTATGTGATGAGGTTATCTAATTGAAAATTAGGTGAATATAGATACCATTAAGTCAATTATTACTGTGCTGATTTTTTTGAGGTTGTTTTTTCTTTGCACTCGCTACATTCGACATCATGTAAGGATATTATTCCTCCACAATGCGGGCAAGTCCATCTGTCAAGTTCAGCCTTCATAAAGGTGTCTATCCCACTGTCCCTGACGGTAATGCTGCTATGAATAATGCTTACACCATATCGTGTATTATAGCTTTTCTCGAGGGCTTTTATTTGTTTGCAGGGAAATTCTGTACATTCGTAGCAATATGAAATATCTTTATCTTTGGCACAATCCTTGATTTTACATTTGCGGCAATGTTCTGGTTTGCCTAAATCGCCTGCCAGACAGCCTGCACAAGATTTTTTTAAATAGCAATGCTTATAACAAACCATGCAATTCATACCACATGGAGCAAACATATTATTTTCAATTGTACTTGGCATTTTCACGGGCTACACTCCCTTAAGAAAAACACACACATAATCTGCATACAGTATAACATAAAAATTGTAATTGAAAAAGGACTTAAAGCACGAAAGTTTAAGTCCTTTTTCTTTAATTTCAAATGGTGGAGACGAAGAGGATCGAACTCTCGACCTTACGGATGCGAACCGTACGCTCTCCCAGCTGAGCTACGCCCCCATGCTTTATAGACTATGCAGTTTGAGTTAAGCTTGTAATAAAACATATTTCATTCGTTTAAAATGATAGAGTAAGAACAAATAAAATTAAACTTAACACAAAACATCTACAACCAAAAGTATAATACTGTTTTAATAGTGATGTCAAGCGTCACAGAACTTTTTTGCACGCACTGTTCATACAGCATTCGTCACACTTTGCCTTGCGTGCGGTGCAAACTGCTCTGCCATGCAAAACGCATCTGTGGCAAAAATCATTGCTTTCTTCGGACGGTAAAATAGCACGCAGTTCACGCTCAACTTTTTCTGGGTTTTTTGAAGTTGCCAGACCAAGGCGGTTAGAAATGCGGATAAGATGTGTGTCGGCAACAATTGCAGGTTTGCCATAAATATCACCGCAAATCAAATTAGCAGTTTTTCTGCCAACGCCAGGAAGCTTTGTGAGGTCGTCAATATTGTCAGGCACAACGCCACCAAAGTTGTCACGAACCATTGTAGCCATGCCTATAATATCCTTTGCCTTTGTGTGATAAAATCCGCAAGAGCGAACAAGTGTCTCAACATCAGAAAGATTGGCGTTTGCAAAATCGTCTAGCGTCTTGTATTTTGCAAAAAGAGCAGGAGTAACAAGGTTTACTCTGGCGTCTGTACATTGTGCGGACAGACGAGCAGCAACAAGCAATTGAAAGGGATTTTTATATACAAGTGAACATATTGCTTCTTGATACTCTTGCTTAAGAGCGTTGACGCATTGTTTTGCTCTTTCTTTTTTTGTCATTATAACACCTCGCATTGAACGACATTTAGATTTTTTAATCTTTATGAACATTATAGACTAAATTATAAAAAAGACAATAATAAAAAATGTTGTCTTGTCTGTTGCGAAAATGGTAGTTGTGTGTTATCATTTTACCAAAATAAAGTTATTTTATCGTTTGGAAAGGATGATCTTTTTGTACAACGACCTTATGGATACTATTGGATTTGTTTCCGATATCGACAAAGAAGTCGGACAGGCAATGGAAAAAGAATTATTTCGTCAACAGCGTAATATCGAGCTTATAGCTTCAGAGAATATTGTTTCTCCTGCAGTTATGGCTGCTATGGGAAGCGTGCTTACAAACAAGTATGCTGAAGGATATTCAGGCAAGCGTTATTACGGCGGTTGCGAATGTGTTGATGTTGTTGAAGATATCGCAATAGAAAGAGCTAAAAAGCTTTTTGGTGCAGAATTTGCAAATGTTCAGCCTCACTCAGGAGCACAGGCTAACCTTGCTGTTTATTTTTCACTTGTTGAGCCAGGCGATACAATTATGGGTATGAGCCTTGCAGAGGGTGGTCATCTTACACACGGTTCACCTGTTAATATGTCAGGTAAATACTATAACTTCGTTTCATACGGAGTTGATAGCAACGGATTTTTAGACTATGATAAGCTTGAACAAACAGCAAAAGAAGTGAAGCCAAAGCTTATTGTTGCTGGTGCTTCTGCATATCCTCGCACAATTGATTTTGAAAGAATTGGCAAGGTAGCAAAAGAAGTTGGTGCTTACTTTATGGTTGATATGGCACATATAGCAGGTCTTGTTGCTGCTGGCCTTCATCCATCACCAATTCCTTATGCAGATGTTGTAACAACTACAACTCACAAAACACTCAGAGGTCCAAGAGGCGGAATGATCCTTTGCCGTGAAGAGTTTGGTAAGGCAATCAACAAAGCAATTTTCCCAGGAACACAGGGTGGTCCACTTATGCACACAATCGCTGCAAAGGCTGTTTGCTTTGGAGAAGCACTTTCTCCTGAGTTTAAGTCTTATCAGCAGGCGGTTGTTGATAATTGTCAGGCACTTGCAAAGGGATTGCTTAGCAGGGGCGTAAACCTTGTATCAGGTGGTTCAGACAATCACCTTATGCTTGTTGACCTCCGATCTCTTAACATTACAGGTAAAGAGCTTGAGCGCAGGCTTGATGAGGTTTATATCACAGCTAACAAGAATGCAATTCCAAACGATCCGCAGACTCCATTTGTTACAAGTGGTCTTAGACTCGGAACACCAGCTGCAACAACAAGAGGACTTGATACAGACGATATGGACAAGATTGCAAAGTACATTTATCTTACTGCAACTGATTTTGAAAACAGTGCAGACCTTATCCGTGCAGGTGTAACGGATATTTGCACAAGACATCCACTTTATAAATAAGAGAACATAAAAAATGGGCAAGGGCGAAAGCTCTTGCCTTTTTCGTTTTAAAAGCAAACTGAATAGTAAAAATTAGGATCAAAGTTGCTTTTAAATATCATATATTCATAACAAAGTTTAATACAAAAAAATTAATATTATTTTTCAAATGCTAAGAATAAATCATTTTGAGAAATCAGTGTTCCATCTTCTTCGTAGAAACAATTATTTTGGGTAATTAATTTTCCGTTTTGTCCGACATTCATATTATTATAATCTTCCATTGACACATAGAATGTTTTTTGCTTACCGTCAAAAAGAGAAAAAGTAATTTTATATTTCTGGTTATGATTTGGTTCTTTATAACTATTGTTTTGTTCTATATAACAATTCATATTTATGATAGAAGCGTTTTCTTCAAGGACATCAGAAATTTCTTCAGAATACAATTCTAAAGAAGCTTTTTTTCTATTAGCATAATTAACATATGCAAATCTAACATTTAAAACAATAACTAACAACCAAAGATAATACCTATTATTAAATCAGCACCCATAATTTACCTCGTCAGTGTAGTAAATAAATAATATAATATAATATTTAATTATAAAAAACAAGTGGATTGCTACGGAAAAGTTAGATTGTATAATTGTGACAACGTATAAATATAAGAACTAAAAAGACAAAGTAATACATCGAGATTAACGAGCTTATTGCTTAAAGCTCTTGCCTTTTTATATTTATTTTATTAAAATTGAGAAGATATCCACTGAACTGCAAATACTAAAACATAAATAATCGGAATGTGAACAATATATATTATAAGAGAGTGCTGGCCAAGTTTTTCAAAAAACTTTATATGAGATTGGTATGCAAACGATGGTACTTTTCCTGCCTTTACTGAAATGCCAACAAATGAGCCAAACAAGAAAATTAAACTCCATGGTAAAAGTGGAAAGTAATCGGCAGAGTAAAATTCGTGTGAATGAATTCCAATTGGGAAAAGCCAGTCAATGTTGTACCATTCATAAGGAAGTCGGAACATCATATCGTCCCATAATCCGATTTTGCCGAAGGAAATGTCACGAGTGACAAAAGCAATTATAATGCACAAAGTAGCACCAATTATGGCTGGAGTCTTATCTAAAATCTTTTTTGAAAGCGAGAACAAAAGCATAGAGCAAGCAAGCAAATGCAGTATACCAAAGTATATCTGTGTACGCTCAAAACCAAATGATGGCAACAAAACAGCACTAATAAAGGTTAAAGCCAAGGCGATTATCAAGAGCTTTATTCCCCTTACTGTGTTGTTGTGAGAAAGTCTGGCACATATTCCAGAAATAAATATAAACCCTGCAGCGAAAGCAGGCTGAATAGGCTCGAAAAATTTAAAAGTATCAAAAGCCCATTGGGCGTGTAAAACTTCATGAAACAGGACAAATGCGTGGTAAAAAATCATACAAAAAACGGCAAGACCACGAGCCTCGTCCAGTAACACAATACGTTTTTTTGAACTGGCCAATTTACATCCATCCTTTAATAAAAGTAACTTTATGGTGTATAATTATACTAAATTAATTTGTCTATTACAAGAAAACTGTGTAAAGAAAGGCAGAAAACTATGAATAAATTTAAGGCTGTTATATTTGACTTCGATGGAACTTTTGCAGACTCGGGGGACGGTATTCGTCGTTGTGTTGAATATGCATTAGAAAAATATGATATTCCAGTTGGAGATAAAAGCAAGCTGAATTACTTTGTTGGTCCGCCTCTTCATGTTGGATTTGGCGATATGTATGGAGCAAATGATGAACAGTGTGAAAAACTAATTGAGGCGTACAGGGATAGATATGCAAGGATTGGCGTGTATGAAGCCGAGCTGTATGAAGGAATTGTTGAGCTTGTAAACACGCTTAAGAAAAATGGTATAAAGGTTGGAATTGCATCATCAAAACCAAAGTTTTTTATAGACCAGGTTATGAAATATTTAGGAACATCAGAGCTTTTTGACACTGTGGTTGGAACTCAGCTTGATAATCACAATGCAGACAAAACAGAGCTTATAAATACGGCACTAAAAAATCTGGAAATAACAGACAAGCATGTCAGTGTTATGGTTGGGGACAGGCTTTATGATGTTAATGGTGCAAAAAGAGCTGGGGTTTTATCTGTAGGAGTGCTGTATGGATATGGTTCGGAAACCGAGCTAAAAGACGCAGGAGCAGACTTTTTGGCACATGATGTGACAGGGCTTTATAAAATTTTGCTCGATAATGACGAAATCATGAAAAAAACAGTTGACAACGCAAACTGTATATATTATAATTAACTTCGCTTGATATGGCGGCATAGCTCAGTTGGCTAGAGCATTCGGTTCATACCCGAAGTGTCGTTGGTTCAAATCCGACTGCCGCTACCATTTCAAACGAGAGGCCTTGCGGTACTTCGTTATCAAGTGCTGCAACACCTCTTTTAATATATACATTTTAATATGGCCCGGTGGTCAAGCGGTTAAGACACCGCCCTTTCACGGCGGTAACACGAGTTCGATTCTCGTCCGGGTCACCACAAAGAGCATTCAGCCAATAGGTTGGGTGTTTTTTATTTTTACGAGAAATGCAAGCAAAATTATATAGTAGCAAAAAGGAACAGCTTAACGAAGCTGTTCCTTTTTTATTATAGTAATTATTTAATTGTTATCACTATTCATTTTTTTAGTAAATACATAAATTGCAATACAGACAAAAACAACAGCATACCCAATTACCCACCATAAATCAGCAAAGATTTCTGAGTAATTGCCAGTTAGAGCTGCTCTGCCCGCATCAACAGCATGAACAAAAGGAAGAGCTTTTGCAATTGCTTTAAATGTGCCACCTACCAAATCAAGGCTAAACCATGTGCCAGAAAGCCAACCACATAAATTTGTAAGCAATGCACCGCAAACACCACCCACTTGCTTATCGTTAAAAATGCTTCCACAAAGTAATCCGATTGCAATAAAGAATATACAGGCAGGAATCATAACCACAATGGAAAGTAATACATTAACATTAATGGACAATCCAAGAAAAAAGGACACAACAAAGCAAACTATAATTTGTAATACTGCCATTGGCAATAGAGGTATGCTGTATCCAAATATAAAGTTGCTGGAAGTAAGAGGTGAAGTAAATAGCCTGAGCATAAAAGAGCTTGTTCTGTCTTTTGCTATTAGCGTACCAGAAAAAAGTGAAATGAAAGAAAGCCCAAATACTGCAATCCCTGGAGTTAGCTGTTCTATTGCAAACAATTCAACAGGAATGTTTGATTGTATAAGTGAGAGTAGCAAAAGCAAAATAATTGGAAAGCCTAAACCAAATGCTAAATTCAATTTGTCTCTTAAAATTTCTTTTGTGTTTCGTGAAGCAAAAGCCAATGTCTTCATTATAATACTCCTCCTTCCTCGGCAAGTGCAATAAAGGCATCTTCAAACTTTTCTGTGTTCGTTTGTTCTATTAACTCAGTAGCAGTGCCAATAGCTTTTAATTTGCCTTTTGACATAACTCCTATTCTGTCAGATAGAGCTTCTGCCTCTTCTAAATAATGAGTTGTTAAAATTATTGTAATGTTGCCCTTTAACTTTTCTATAATTTTCCAAAGTTCACGTCTTGCAAGAACATCAAGACCAAGGGTTGGTTCGTCTAAAAACAAAATTTTTGGTTCCGAAATCAAGGCCATTGCAATGCTAAGACGTCGTTGCCAACCACCTGAAAGTGTTTTTGCTCTGTCCTTTGAAATTTCAGACATACCAAAAGAATTAATCATATTTTTTGCTTTTTCTTTTGATGACTTTTTATCGTGTCCGTATATGCCACAAATTAACTCAAGATTTTCTCTAACAGTTAAATTGGGTGCAATTGCAGTTTCTTGTGGAGATACATTGATTTTTTCTTTTACTTTGAGTGAACTTGATGTAACGCTGTCTCCTAAAAGAATAGCATCACCACTTGTTGGCTTTGCAAGGCAGGACAGCATTTTTATAGCTGTTGATTTGCCTGCTCCATTTACGCCAAGCAGAGCAAAAAGCTCGCCTTCCTCTATTGAAAGATTAAGTGAATCAACAGCTGTTTTATCCTTGTACTTTTTGGTTAAATTAGTTGCCTTGATTGCTGTCATTTTTCTTCCTCCTCTTCGTTACACATTTTTTTAATTTCGTTTGCAAATTTTATGCAGTCATCTTCGGTATTCTCGGGATACAATTCTTTGCTGTTTCCGTTAAAGATTGCATCTGCAATCTTGTTAAAAACACTTAATCTTTCAATTGCAATTCCTTTTGTTGAATCTGCAAGCAGAAGTAACATATCGCCAGGCTCGATGCCAAACATATTTCTAACTTCCTTTGGAATTACAATTTGACCTTTTGGACCAACTTTGACAGAGCTCATAAATTTGCTATTGTCTTTATCTTTACTTTTCATGTTAACACTCCCAATAAGTTATACAAGTATAACTTGTATAACTTATTTTATTGTTAATATTAAAATTTGTCAATATATAATTTGACTTTTTCCAAATAATTAGCGTGTTGAAGACTAAAAGTTAATATGGTATGATATGTTTATTGATTTTTAAGAGGTGATATTATGTCCGCACCGCTTGCAGACAGGCTTCGTCCACAGTCGATTGACGATATTGTTGGGCAGGAGCATTTGTTGGGAGAGGGTAAGGCTCTTCGCAATATTATTACATCCGGAATGCTGCCAAACCTTGTGTTTTACGGCCCTTCTGGAATTGGAAAAACTACTCTTGCCAGTATCATTGCAAAGTCAACCAACCGAACATTGAGAAAGCTTAATGGCACTAATGCCTCTATAGCGGACATAAAGGATATTGTTGCTGAGCTTGACACACTATCTGCACCTAACGGTATTTTGCTGTATTTAGATGAGATACAGTATTTTAATAAAAAGCAACAGCAGTCACTCTTGGAGTATATTGAAAACGGCGATATCACTTTAATTGCTTCTACTGCGGAGAATCCGTACTTTTATGTTTACAATGCTATTCTTAGCCGTTCCACTGTATTTGAATTCAAGCCTGTTTCTCCAAAAGATGTTGAAAAAGCCGTTTTGCGTGGCTTTAGCTTTTTGAGCGAGGAATCAGGAGAAGAATTTAAACTTGAGGATGGCGTACCAATGCACATAGCCACTGCGTGCGGCGGTGATGTTAGAAAAGCTATGAATGCTGTTGAACTTTGTTATTTATCAACAATACCAAAGGATAACAGCAGAACGATAACGATTAATACGGCAAAAGAACTTACTCAACGCTCTGCTATGAAGTATGACAGAGATGGAGAAGAGCATTACGATATTGTGTCTGCTTTTCAAAAATCGATGAGAGGTTCAGATGCGAATGCTGCACTGCATTATCTTGCACGATTGCTTGAAGCGGGGGATTTGCTCTCTGCAACACGCAGATTGCTTGTTTGTGCTTGTGAGGATGTTGGGCTTGCGTATCCGATGATTATTCCAATTGTAAAAGCAGCGGTTGATACCGCATTGCAAGTTGGTTTGCCAGAGGCAAGAATTCCGCTTGCGGATGCCGTTGTGCTTGTATGTAATTCGCCAAAGTCTAACTCTGCATATCTTGGAATTAACAAGGCTATGGAAGACTTGCACAGGGGTAATGTTGGGCCTATTCCTCGTCATCTGCAAAACATGCATTATGACGGTGATGACAATAAAAATAAGGGGCAGTTCTATAACTACCCCCACGAGCATGGAAATCACTGGGTAAACCAGCAATATCTTCCCGATTCACTTGTTAATGCTAAATACTATGAATATGGTGACAATAAGACAGAACAGGCTGCCAAAGAATATTGGCACAAAATCAAAGGATAATTAGCGTACAAGGACAAAGATTAGTGCTGTTATTGCCACACCAACGACAACTGCTACCGTGGCTTTGGCTGTGGTGGCTTTCCAATTTGACTTTTTCCTAACTGGCGGTGGCAACCCGATATTGCGAGTAAAGTCCCATGCTTGCTTTTGTAGCTTTTCTTTATCTACGGAGTAGTATTCTGGCTTAACAAAAAGCAAAATGCGGTCAAAATAATCGTTGCCCGTATCCTTTATTTCCAACACCTGCATATTAACCCCTTTTATCATTTATCATTACCTCCCGAACATAGTTTTGGCAAGATTTGAGATAAATATACGGACAGTTTGTCAAGTCTTTTTTTTGAAAAAAATTTTTTTAGAATTGTGTTCTATTATACATATTGTATATCTGATTTTTAAGGTTGTGTGGAAAACTCGGTGGAAAATGTTCATAACTACCCCATTTTTACCCCTAATTTATGGTGTTTTTTGGTTGTTGGAGGTTTTGTGGATAATTTGGCGTTGAAAACGGCATCTATTACTTATCGTTAAAAAGACTTTACGACGACAAAAAAAGACGGCAAAATACACAGTTTTTTTTACAATTTTTATAAAAATTTGTGCTTGTGAAAACCTAACATAAATTTAAAAATTTTTTAATGAATTTGCCTATTTGGATGTGAAAATATGATAATAAAGCAATTTGAAAATGCAATCTTAATAGAAGAGTCTCAATTTTTTTCTATATCATTATGTTTGGACTGCGGTCAAGCATTCCGCTGGGAAAACAATAACGGAATTTGGCACGGGGTTGTAAAAAATAAGGTTCTCGACATTGAAAATACATCGCAGGGGATTTTGCTTCATGCCACTGTGGAGGAATTTAATAATGTATGGCATGACTATTTTGACCTTGGCAGAGATTATGAAAGAATTCTTTCAACATTTAAAGAGGATAAAAATTTAAGCTTGGCAATTAACGAATTTTGTGGAATCCGAATCTTGAACCAAGACCCATGGGAAGCTCTTTGCTCTTTTATAATTTCTCAAAACAATAATATACCCCGAATAAAAGGGATTATTAAAAGGCTGTGTGAAAACTTTGGTGAGCCTTTGGGTGGCGTTAATTATTCGTTTCCAAGTGCCGAAACAATTGCACAGTTATCACTTGATGATTTGGCACCTCTGCGTGCGGGATTTCGCAACAAATATATTTTGGATGCGGCACAAAAGGTTGCAAGTGGTGAAGTTGATATAAATAATCTTAAAAATATGCCGATTGAAGAGGCACGCAATGAGCTTATAAAAATTAAAGGTGTTGGGGCAAAGGTTGCAGAATGCGCACTTTTATATGGCTGTGGGCACATTGATGCATTTCCTGTGGATGTTTGGGTAAAGCGTGTTATGGCAGAAATGTATGAAGATGGCTTGCCAGAATGCACAAAAGGAGTGCGTGGTATAGCACAGCAATACCTGTTTCATTGGCGTAGGAATTCAGAAATTTTCAATAATATATAATAGTATATAAAATAAGCACTCATTTCTAATCAAAAAATTATCGTAAAGAGGAAAGAGAAATGGAATTTATTAAAAAGAATTGGTTAGGAATTTTGCTGTGCCTTTGCATAGCTGTTCCATCGTGGTATCTTGGCACTCTTGTGCCTGTTGTTGGAGGCCCTGTTTTTGCTATCATAATAGGTATGGTAGCAACTCAATTTTTAAAGAAAAAGGACAAGCTTCAATCGGGAATAAGCTTCACATCAAAAAAGATTTTACAATATGCTGTTATTTTACTTGGCTTTGGGCTTAATCTTTCAACCATATTTGAAACGGGTAAAATGTCGTTACCAATTATTTTTGCAACAATTTCAACATCGCTGATTGTTGCATATATTCTATGCAAGGTTATGAAGATGCCATCAAAGACAGCAACGCTTATTGGAGTTGGCTCGAGCATATGCGGTGGCTCTGCAATTGCTGCAACGGCACCTGTAATTGATGCAGACGACGAGGAGATTGCACAGTCGATTTCTGTTATATTTCTGTTTAATGTAATTGCCGCACTGATTTTTCCGACGCTTGGAACTGCAATTGGCTTGTCGAACGAAGGTTTTGGCTTATTTGCAGGCACAGCGATAAACGACACATCATCTGTTACTGCGGCGGCAACTGCGTGGGACGGAATCCATGGCAGTAACGCTCTTGATACAGCAACAATAGTAAAGCTTACAAGAACACTTGCAATAATTCCAATCACCCTTGTGCTTGGCTTTGTACAAGCAAAAAGGCAAAAGAGCGAAAGTGGCGAAAAAGTAAGCATAAAAAAGATTTTGCCATCTTTTATCTTGTTCTTTATACTTGCATCGGTCATAACAACAATAGCAACAAGTAATGGAGTTTCCGCAGGATTTTTTTCACCAATCAAAACACTCAGCAAGTTTTTTATAGTTATGGCTATGGCGGCAATTGGGCTTAATACAAATGTTGTTAAGCTAATAAAAAATGGTGGCAAACCAATTTTATTGGGATTTTGCTGTTGGGTAAGCATAGCGTTGGTAAGTCTTTTGATGCAACATATTCTTGGAATTTTTTAATTGATATTAGGCTAATAAAATTCAAACGAAAATTTAGGACAGGGATGCATTTTATCACAAGGTTATATAAATTGAATAGCCCATTGATTATGGTAAAATGCCAATTAAGATTATTTATATAATTTATAGGAGGCAAAATGTTTACTGATGTAGAGATGAAAATTAAAAAGAAAAACAGCATTTTGTTTTCAAGAGATAGTGCCTGTTTACAAGTCTTACGTAAAATGATTGCACAACAAAGGCATACAACGCTTGTTCTATGGGCTTTTGAGTGTTTGCAGATACCTATAAATAAATTGATGACAAAATATAGCGATGAAACATCTATTCAAGGTGCTTATGATGCTTGTAATTTATGGGCTGAGGGTAAAATAAAAATGCCTTCTGCGAAAAAGGAAATTTTGCAATGTCATGCAGTAGCTAAACGACTTGATAATTCCTATGATATAGCCCTATGCCACGCAATTGGGCAAGGGTGTTCCACCGTTCATGTTGAAACCCACGCTTTGGGATTGGTTGTTTATGAATTGACAGCAATTGTGATAGAAAACAACTATACGAATTATCAAAGCCAAGTTATACAAAAAATTGATTTCTATGAAGACCGACTGATGTGGTGGCAAGAAAATATAGATGATATAGAGCCAAAACGTTCTTGGGCAGAATTTTTGATAAGACCGACCAAGGAAAATAAAGAAAAATTGCTTTTAATAAAACAAGGTAAATTATGAGCATAACATAAAATTAAGGGTGACATCATTTCAAACGATGTCACCCTTAAAATATTATTGTATTTAATTTTAGATGTTTTATTTACCGCCAAAGAGGAGAAGAAGGAATCCCGCTGCAACGGCAGAGCCGATAACGCCTGCAACATTTGGTCCCATAGCATGCATAAGCAAGAAGTTTGACGGATTTGCCTTTTGTCCCTCAACCTGTGCAACACGAGCCGCCATTGGAACAGCCGAAACGCCAGCAGCACCAATAAGGGGATTTACCTTGCCCTTTGTTACAAAGCACATAAGCTTGCCAAGAAGAACGCCGCCAACAGTTGCAAAACAAAATGCAAGAAGTCCAAGACCAACGATGGCGAGGGTTTGAATCTTGAGGAATACTTCGCCGTTTGCGGTTGCACCAACAGTAATACCAAGCATAATTGTTACGATGTTGACAAGTGCATTTTGAGCAGTGTCAGAAAGTCTATCAACAACGCCGCTTTCTCTGAACAGGTTACCAAGCATAAGCATACCGATAAGTGCTGCAACGTCTGGAATCATAAGTGTGCAAATAACAGTAACAACAATTGGGAAAATAATCTTTTCAGCCTTGCTTACTTTGCGAAGTTGATCCATTTTTATTTCACGCTCTTTTTTTGTTGTAAGAGCACGCATAATAGGAGGCTGAATAAGTGGGATAAGAGCCATGTAAGAATACGCAGCAACTGCGATAGGTCCTAAAAGCTCTGGAGCTAATTTAGATGTGAGGAAGATGGCTGTTGGGCCATCTGCACCACCGATAATAGCGATTGAAGCTGCCTGCTCGGGAGTGAATATTCCAAGAGCCAAAGCAATAAGAAATGCAATGAAAATACCAAACTGTGCAGCCGCACCAAGCAAAAGGCTGGAAGGTCTAGCGATAAGCGGACCAAAGTCTGTCATTGCACCAACGCCAAGGAAGATAAGGCACGGGAATATACTGCTTTTAACTCCAGCATAAATTAGCCGCAAAACGCCATCTTCATACCAATGTGCCCCAGTAACAGCTTGCGAGGCATCCATAATTCCTGCAGGGTCAGCCATAATACCTGTTTCAGGCAGGTTTGCAAGCAACATACCGAAAGCGATAGGTAAAAGCAAAAGTGGTTCAAATTTTTTAACGATAGCCATATACAACAAGATGAAAGAAACGAGCATCATAACACCTTGTTGCCATGTCAGAGCCATAAAGCCTGAGTTGGCAATCGTGTCCTTTAATACATCAATAATGTTCATTCGTATCCTCCTTATAAAACGACGAGAACATCATCGGTATTAACAACGTTTCCCTTTGAAACAAGAACCTGCTTAACGACGCCGTCGACAGGAGCCATAATCTCATTTTCCATCTTCATAGCTTCAAGAATCAGAAGAAGGTCACCTTGCTTTACACTTTGGCCAGCGCTAACACTTACGGACAAAATATTTCCAGGCATTGGAGCGGTTATGCTTGTTCCACTACCTACAGCTACTGGAGCTTGGGCAGGTGCTGCGGTTGGAGCAGGAGCTAATACAGGTGCAGAGGTTGCAACGGGCACATCATTAACACCAACAAGAACAGCACTTCTCTCTTCAACATCAACCTCATAATTTTTATTGTTTAAGGATACAACATATTTCATGCTTGTTTTTCCTCCAAAAGCTTAATAGATTTAAAGATTAATCTGTTTAGCGGAATACCGCTTTGATTACTTACAATAGCCATAATAACCGCTGCATCTTCTTCGGAAACATTTGAAAGGTCAATTTTACCTTCGCTTTGTGTTTCAGGAAGAGGCGTTCCAGATTGAACTGAATTTGTTGGACTGGACGACGTTTTTTCGTTATTGTTGCCTTTGCCTTTTGAAAAAGCACTGACAAGTTTAGAAATTATAACAATGGCAACAGCCAAAATGATAAGCTCAAGGAATACCATGCAAATACCAGTTATGGAGATTGTAAGTGCATCAAGCATAGAAAGTTCTTTACCTGCTAACATTTAAAATACCCCCGTTAGTCTATTTTTTTAATAGTATAAGAGAAAGTGCTCTGCTCTTTTTTTGCACGCTTTTCAAAAAATACTTCAGCTTGTGCAGGAAAGGCAATGTAAGAAAGAACATCTTCATCACTTTTTGCAATGTCTCCAAGTTCTGTCTTTGTATTTTCAAAAGCGGGCTCAAGAGTATTAGCAAAACGCTCTGTGATTGGCTTTTCATCGCCCAATACTTTCTTTTGTAATTCGTTATTAATCTCACCAGGAGCTTTGCCATATTCGCCTTTGATATATGACTTAATCTCTTTGGAGATGTTTTTATATCTTTCTCCTGCCAAAACATTTGCTGTTGCTTGAACACCAACCATCTGGCTCATAGGAGTGACAAGTGGAGGAAAACCTAAATCTTCTCTTACTTTAGGGGTTTCTGCAAGAACTTCGGGCAACTTGTCCAGCTTGTTTTGAGCTGTGAGCTGAGCAACAAGGTTTGAAAGCATTCCCCCAGGAATTTGATAGTTAAGAGCATCTGTATCTGTTGAAAGAACAACAGGGTTCAAAAGACCAGTTTCAAGAGCTTTTGCTTTGTATGGTTTAAAGAACTCGTTTGCTTTATTAACAGCATCCATATTAAGGTCAACTTCGTAACCGAGCTGCTTAAATGCATATGCAAGAGTTTCTGTTGGAGGCTGTGATGTTCCGCCGGAGAAACAAGAAATAGCTGTATCAACAACATCTGCACCTGCCTCAACTGCTTTGAGCAATGTGATAAGGCCAAGTCCTGTTGTTGAATGAGTATGGCACACGATTGGCAACTTAACATTTTCTTTAAGAGCTTTTACCAAATCAAAAGCTTCCTGTGGCCCCATAATGCCTGCCATATCTTTAATGCAAATAGAGCCAACGCCCATATCCTCCATTTGTCTTGCAAGCTTTACATAAGACTCAAGGTTGTGTATTGGACTGATTGTAAAGCAAATTGTACCTGATGCGAGTGCACCGTTTTTGACTGTTTCGTCAACTGCGACCTCAATGTTTCTAACATCGTTGAGGGCATCAAATATACGGATGATATCAATTCCGTTTTCAACGGACTTTTTAACAAACATTCTAACAACATCATCTGGATAATGCTTGTATCCAAGAAGATTTTGACCTCTCAAAAGCATTTGAAGCTTTGTGTTTGGGCAAGCTTTGCGAATGTTACGCAATCTCTCCCAGGGGTCTTCATCAAGATAACGCAAGCAGGAATCAAACACAGCGCCGCCCCAGCACTCAAGTGAATAATACCCAGCTTTGTCAAGAGTTTCAAGAACAGGAGCAAACTCATCGTATGGCATACGAGTTGCTATAAGTGATTGGTTTGCATCTCTTAAAACTGTTTCTGTAAACTGCACCTTCATAACTATAACTACCTCCAAAAATGTCATAATTTTCTATTAAATATATACAAAATAATATAAAATACGACAATGTTTTTAACATAACTTTAAAACATTGTTACTATGATAGTATAATTGCCAAAATATTGCAAGAAAAAGTTCAAAATAATTGATAAAAACTACAAAAGCAAAAAAGAATTTTAGTATATTTTTGCTATTGCGAAATAAAATTTATTTTGCATTTTTATTATAATTTGGATATAATGTTTTAGAACAAAAATGAAAGCAATATTGATTTGCAATCATAAGCAACTGTGAATACTATAATACTTAGAAAGCAGGGGTACAAATGATTGAAATAAATTCAATTAACAAAAAAGAAGCATTAAGGTATCTCGGTTATTTAGATGAAAAGCCAACCGCAGAAACTCTAATTGCTTTGGGTCAATGTGAAGAAGAATTATTAAAGGCGATAAAGCCAAGATATATTTATAAATGTTTTGACCTTTTAAAACTTGATGATGAAAAATTAAGCCTTAAAGACTGTGAATTGGTTCTTGGCGGTGAATCTATTTCAAAGCATTTATATTACTGCGAAAAAGCAGTGGTAATGTGTGCAACGATTTCAGTTGAAACTGACAGAATAATAAAAAAAGCACAGGTTGAGGATTTGGTGAAGGCGGTTATGCTTGACAGCCTTGCGAGCGCCGCTGTTGAACAACTTTGTGATGAGATAGAAGAAGAAATAAAAGAGGTATATAGTGAATACTCAACAACCAGCAGGTTCTCGCCTGGATATGGCGATTTGCCACTAGGTGTTGAGCGTGACTGGCTTGCAGTTATGGATGCACAACGAAAAATAGGTCTTTGTATTACGGACGGGGATATGTTAACTCCTAGAAAATCTGTAACAGCAATTATTGGGCTTTCCACAAACAAATTGGAAAAGACCGAGTTGTGCGATGAATGTGCAATTAAAGATACATGTGAAAAGAGAAAAAGAGGAGAACGTTGTGGACTTTAAAACACTTTTAAAAAAAGAATTTATAATACTTGATGGAGCAATGGGGACAATGCTTCAAAAAAGTGGACTTAGAGTTGGTGCAATACCTGAGTTGCTTTCAATTACCGATGCAGAAAAAATTGTGGACATCCATAGGCAATATGTTTTGGCAGGAGCAGACATAATCTATGCCAATACATTTGGAGCAAATGCAGAAAAATTAAGGGATTGCGAATACAGTGTTAGCGAAGTTATAAGAGCTTCTATAGCCAATGCAAAAAAAGCATGTGAGGGAACAGATACACTTGTTGCGATTGATATTGGTCCAACAGGGCAAATGCTTTTGCCTGCAGGAACAATGAGCTTTGAGTGTGCTTATGAAATGTTTGCAGAGCAAATAAAAGCAGGTGAAGATGCCGACGTTATTGTTATTGAAACAATGACACAGCTTGGCGAAATTCGTGCTGCATTGCTTGCAGCAAAAGAAAATAGTGACAAGCCGATAATTTGCACAATGACTTTTGAGAAAAATATGCGAACCTTCACAGGTTGTAGTATTCCCGCAATGGCACAAACATTGCAGGGACTTGGAGCGAATGCAATAGGAATAAATTGTTCGCTTGGTCCTGATGACCTTGCACCAATTGTTGAACAGCTTGCAAAATGGACTGATTTACCAATAGTAGTAAAGCCTAATGCAGGACTGCCAAATCTCAATAGCGATAGCTACGATGTTTCTGCACAGGATTTTTCAAAAAGCATAGAAAAGCTTGTTCCGCTTGGAATTAAAATTGCAGGTGGATGTTGTGGAACAACACCAGAATATATAAAACTTTTAAAGCAAACATTGGCAAGCAAAAAATATCAAAAACCACAAATTGAGATGCCAAGTGCTGTTTGCTCAAGCAGTAAAATAGTGGAAATAAATTGCCCAAGAATAATTGGAGAGCGAATTAACCCAACAGGCAAAAAACGATTTAAACAAGCACTTTTAGAAAATGATGTTGACTATATTCTCTCACAGGCACTTGAGCAAATTTCAGCGGGAGCAGACATTCTTGATGTTAATGTTGGTTTGCCACAAATTGATGAGCCAGAGATGTTAACACGCACAGTTTCAGCATTGCAAGAAATTGTGGACACTCCTCTGCAAATCGACTCATCCGACCCACAGGCAATAGAGTCTGCACTGCGTATATATCAAGGAAAAGCAATTGTAAATTCCGTAAACGGCGAGCAAAAGTCGATTGATACTATTTTGCCCATTGTTGCAAAATACGGTGCGGCAGTCGTAGGTCTTACTCTGGATGAAAACGGAATACCTCAAACAGCACAGCAGCGTGTTGACATTGCAAAGAAAATTTTAAGTGCGGCACAAAAATACGGCATACCAAAAAGGGATGTTTATATCGATTGTTTGACTCTAACAGCTTCGGCTCAGCAGGAACAGGCGACACAAACCTTGCAGGCACTTAATACAGTTAAAAATGAGATGGGACTAAAAACTGTTTTGGGTGTTTCAAACATTTCGTTTGGATTGCCATGCAGAGAAATGGTAAACAGCACATTTTTAACAATGGCAATGCAAAATGGACTTGATTTGCCAATAATTAATCCAAATGTTGATGCTATGACAGGGGCCGTAAGAGCTTTTAGGCTTCTTACTTGTGCCGATGAAAACTGTGTAGAATATATTGATGCGTACAGCAATCAGGCGGTGCAGTCACCTCAAAGTCAAGTAAAATTAAGTGATATGACGCTTTTTGATGCTGTAAAAAAAGGGCTGAAAGGCGATGCACAAAGGCTTACAAAAGAACTTTTGCAAACCTGTGATGTAATGCAAATTGTAAATGAAATGCTGATACCAGCACTTGATGTTGTGGGAGATGGATTTGAAAAAGGTACAATGTTTTTGCCTCAGCTTATACAAAGTGCAAAATCAGCACAAGTAGCGTTTGAAGAGATAAAAATAAAGCTGATAAACGATAATCAGTCGCCTGTAAGCAAAGGTAAAATAGTTCTTGCAACGGTAAAAGGAGATATTCACGACATTGGTAAAAACATCGTTAAGGTTCTGCTTGAAAACTACGGCTATACAGTTATAGATTTAGGAAACAATGTTGAACCACAAGCTGTTTTGGATGCTGTTCAAAATCACGATGCAAAGCTTGTTGGTTTAAGTGCACTTATGACAACAACACTAAAAAGCATGGAGCAGACTATTAAGCTGTTAAAGGATAATAATGCAGATTGCAAAACCGTTGTTGGCGGAGCTGTTCTCACTCCTGAATATGCAATGAGCATCGGAGCAGACTATTATGCAAAGGATGCAAAAGAATCTGTGGATGTTGCCAAAATAGTTTTGGTATAACATACATTTTTTTATAAGCTTGTTAAAGCATAAAAAGATTGATAGTAAATACTTGATATGCGTTTGCTCAAGTGATAATATATAATTATTTATACATCAATCTTAGGAGGAAGATTAAATGGCTTATTATTATGAGGAACCATCTCATACCTTTAGTGAATATCTGCTTGTTCCAGGATATTCAGACGCCAATTGTGCACCAAATAATGTTTCACTCAAAACACCCCTTGTAAAATTCAAAAAAGGGGAGGAACCAGCAATATCAATGAATACGCCACTTGTATCGGCTATCATGCAGTCGGTTTCTGACGACAGAATGGCAATCGCACTTGCAAAAGAGGGCGGAGTAGCATTCATATACGGTTCACAGTCTATAGAGCAACAGGCGGAAATGGTTCGCAAAGTAAAGACCTATAAGGCAGGATTTGTAACATCCGATTCAAATATTCGTCCTGACCAGACATTGGAAGATGTTTTGGAATTAACGGAAAGACTTGGGCATTCCACTATTGCAGTTACGGAGGACGGAACCGAAAACGGTAAACTCCTCGGCATTGTAACAACTCGTGATTATCGAGTTAGCCGTATGTCTCTGGATGAAAAAGTGCACACATTCATGACGCCTCTTGAAAAGCTTATAACAGCGTCAGAGGGAACTTCTCTTAAAGAAGCAAACAACATCATTTGGGACCACAAACTTAACTCGCTCCCGATTGTTGATAATAACGGACGCCTTGCTGCATTTGTTTTCCGTAAGGACTACGAGCAGCACAAGGGTAATCCAATGGAATTGCTGGACGACCACAAACGCTATGTTACTGGTGCAGGCATAAACACACGTGATTATGAGGAGAGAATACCTGCTCTTGTAGAAGCAGGAGTTGATGTAGTTTGTATCGATTCCAGCGAAGGATATACAGAATGGCAGAGCAGAGTAATAAAATTTGTTCGTGAAAAATATGGTGACAGCGTAAAAATCGGTGCAGGAAACATAGTTGACCGTGATGGTTTCCGCTTCCTTGCAGATGCAGGTGCGGATTTTATAAAAATCGGTATCGGCGGTGGCTCAATCTGTATAACCAGAGAGACAAAGGGAATAGGTCGTGGACAGGCTACTGCTGTAGTTGAAGTTGCAAAGGCAAGAGATGAGTATTTTGAGGAGACAGGAGTTTATATTCCGATTTGTTCAGACGGCGGAATTGTGCTCGACTACCACATTACACTTGCAATTGCAATGGGTTGTGACTTCTGCATGCTCGGACGCTATTTTGCACGTTTCGACGAAAGTCCAACAAACAAGGTTATGGTTAACGGCACATACATGAAGGAGTACTGGGGAGAGGGTAGTGCGAGAGCACGCAATTGGCAGCGTTATGATATGGGCGGTGCTACAAAACTTTCTTTCGTTGAGGGAGTGGATTGCTATGTTCCATATGCTGGCTCACTGCATGACAATCTCGCAACAACGCTCAGCAAGGTTCGTTCAACAATGTGCAACTGTGGTGCGTTGAGCATTCCAGAACTTCAGAAAAAGGCAAAGCTTACTTTGGTAAGCAGTGTTTCGATTATTGAGGGCGGTGCCCATGACGTTGTTGTTAAGGACAATGTAAATCACGAGTGATAATCAATATGACAAGTATAAAAGCCATCGGCTCAGCCGTTGGCTTTTGTTATTTATATAGTATATAAACGATATGATTGATGGAATATGATATCTATAAAAATAAGAAAAAATCATATATAAATTAAAATGTATATAGTCATGAATTTTGGCATAAAAAACACGCACATATTTTGTGCAAAAAGGTCGAAATAGCACTATATTTTGTGCTGATGAAAAAAATGTTAAAATGACGAAATTTTTTTCTAAATTTTGTTGCATTTACTCAAAACATATGCTAGAATACTTAAGCGTGCTCTGAATAAGGGCATAGATATGCGTTGATGCAGGAGGTGGCCGTCCTAGAGGCGGGAAATTTCTGCGGAGTATGTCCGATTTATAAACCGGGCGAAATTATACTGGTACAAGCTTTTCCTGGGTTTCGGAAGAGTAAAATACCGTAGCTTTAATGCCAACCCCGGACTAACATTTTGTTTAGCCGGTTTTTTAAATGCACAGGGTTGAAACACCCGGGTGAGTGTTGGAATTTTAGCAAAGCCCGCCATTTTCAAGGAGGCTTTATTATGGCAGTTAAGGAAAAAATCAGAATCAGACTCAAGGGTTATGACCACAATCTTGTTGACAAAGCAGCGGAGAAAATCATTGAAACAGCAAAGCGCACAGGTGCAAAAGTTTCAGGTCCAGTTCCGCTTCCAACAGAAAAGGAAATCGTAACAATCCTTCGAGCAGTCCACAAATACAAGGACTCTCGTGAGCAGTTTGAGCAAAGAACACACAAAAGGCTTATAGACATTCTCAGACCATCAAACAAAACTGTTGAGGCTCTGACAGGTCTTGAGCTTCCCGCCGGTGTTGAGATTGAGATTAAGCTTTAATCATAACTCATAGCATCGAAAGGTCAAGTTGGTGAAAGCCAACCAATAACCGAAGGAGGAAAGGTAATTATGCAAAAAGGTCTTATCGGAAAGAAAATCGGTATGACACAGCTCTTTGACGAGAAGGGAAATGTTATCCCTGTAACAGTCATCGAAGCAGGTCCCTGTGCAGTAACACAGAAGAAGACAATGGACAATGACGGCTATGCTGCTATTCAAGTTGGTTTCGGCGACGTTAAAGCACACAGAGTAAACAAGCCCCAGAAGGGCCATTTCGCAAAGTCTGATGTTGCTCCAAAAAAGGTTCTCAAGGAGTTTAGACTCGAGGATTGTGACAGCATTAATGTTGGAGACATCCTTAAGGCAGACACATTTGCAGTTGGCGACAAGATTGATGTTGTCGGCATAAGCAAAGGTAAGGGAACTGCAGGTGCAATCAAGAGATGGAATTTCTCAAGACTTAAGGAAACACACGGTACCGGCCCTGTTGCAAGACACGCTGGTTCACTTGGTGCTTGTTCCGATCCGTCAAGAGTTTTCAAAGGCAAGAAACTTGCCGGCCATCTTGGTGCCGAGAGAGTAACAATCCAGAATTTAGATGTTGTCAAGGTTGACGCAGAAAACAATCTCATCGCAGTTAAGGGCGCTATCCCAGGTCCTAAAGGCGGAATCGTTGTTCTCGTTGACAACGTCAAGAAAGCGTAAGGGGAGGAGAGTAAGTTATGCCTAACGTAGCAGTTTTTGATGCAGCAGGCAAAAAGACTTCGACAATGAGTCTCAGCGATGGGATTTTCGGAATCGAGCCTAATGCAGCAGCTATGCATCTTGTAGTAGTTAATTATTTGGCAAATCAGCGTCATGGCACTCAATCGCCCCTTACACGCGCTGAGGTTAGCGGAGGCGGCAGAAAGCCGTGGAGACAAAAGGGTACAGGTCGTGCAAGACAGGGTTCAATCCGTTCACCACAGTGGACACACGGCGGTATTTCTCATGGTCCAAAGCCTCGCGAATATGGTTTTTCTATCAATAAAAAAGTAAGAAAGCTTGCAATGAAGTCAGCACTCTCTGATAAGGTAGCAGAGGAAAAGCTTCTTGTTCTTGATCAGTTCTCAATGGATGCTATCAAGACAAAGGAAGTTGTAAATCTTCTTTCAGTTCTCAATGCTGGCAAAAAGACTCTTATCGTTCTTCCTGAGAAGGATGAAGCAATCTATAAGAGTGCACGTAACATTGCAGGTGTCAACACAACATTGGTAAATACACTTAATGTTTATGACATTCTTAATTGCGACACACTTGTAGTTCTCAAGGATTCAGTCGCAAAAATCGAGGAGGTATATGCATGAGTAAGTTAGCACAGGATATCATCCTCCGTCCGATTATCACTGAGGAAAGCATGCTTAACACAGCTATGAGAAAGTACACTTTCAAAGTTGCTAAGGATGCAAACAAAATAGAAGTTGCAAAGGCAGTTGAGAAACTCTTTGGCGTTAAGGTTGAGAAGGTAAATACTCTCAATGTCAGAGGAAAGCTTCGCCGTCAGGGTCGTTTCGAGGGCTACACAGCATCTTGGAAAAAGGCTATTGTAACTCTTTCAGAGGACTCAAAGACCATCGATTTCTTCGATGGCATGATCTAATTGTTTAATTAATCAACAAAACCCGGTGATGAAGTATGGAGAACGACATCTTCGCAAAGTCACTTAGAGGAGTGTGAACAAAATGTCGATTAAAGTTTATAAGCCGACTACAAACGCAAGAAGAAACATGTCGGTTACTGATTATTCCGAGTTGTCCAAAGTTGCACCAGAGAGAAGCTTGCTTGCTCCCCTCAAAAAGAACGCAGGACGTAACAGCTACGGAAGAATAACCGTTCGTCATCGTGGCGGCGGTAACAGCAGGAAGTATCGTATCATCGACTTTAAGCGTGATAAGGTAGATATGCCTGCAACAGTACTCACACTTGAGTACGATCCAAACCGTTCAGCACACATCGCTCTTGTTCAATATACAGATGGCGAGAAGAGATACATTCTTGCTCCTGTTGGTCTCAAGGTAGGCGATACAATTGAAGCTGGCGTAAATGCGGATATCAAGCCAGGCAACGCATTGCCACTTGTTAATATCCCAACTGGTACTTTTGTACACAATGTAGAGCTTTATCCGGGCAGAGGCGGTCAGCTTGCCCGTGCAGCAGGAAATGCAGCACAGCTTATGGCTAAGGAAGGTGTTTATGCACTTCTTCGTTTACCATCAGGTGAGCTTCGTAATGTTCCTGTTGGTTGCATTGCAACAGTAGGGCAGGTAGGAAATGTTGACCACGAGAATGTAAAGATTGGTAAGGCAGGACGTACTCGCCATAAGGGCTTCAGACCTACAGTTCGTGGTTCAGTTATGAACCCATGCGATCACCCGCACGGCGGTGGTGAGGGCAAATCACCTATCGGTCGCCCAGGTCCTGTTACACCTTGGGGCAAACCTGCTCTCGGCTACAAGACTCGTGCTAAGAAAAACCGTTCGGAAAAGATGATCGTAAGACATCGTAACGGTAAGTAGTCGTGAAAGGAGCTATGAATTAAATGGGTAGAAGCGTTAAAAAAGGACCTTTCGTGCAACCCAAGTTGCTCGTAAAAGTTCAGGAAATGAATAAAAAAGGCGAGAAAATCGTTGTTAAAACATGGAGTCGCAGCTCAACAATATTCCCTGATTTTGTCGGTCATACCTTCGCAGTTCACGACGGACGCAAGCATGTTCCGGTATATGTAACAGAGGATATGGTCGGACACAAACTCGGAGAGTTTGCACCCACAAGAACCTACAGAGGTCATGCGGGCTCCAAAACTTCAAATTCAGGTAGATAATTGGTCGAAAGGAGTGTGTAATCATGGAATCTACAGCTAAGGTAACATTTGTGCGTATAGCACCTCGTAAGGTTCAGATAGTTCTTGATCTTATTAGAAATCAACCGGCTGACAAGGCCATGGCAATACTCAAGCACACGCCCAAGGCCGCGTGTGAAGTGCTTGAGAAGCTTTTAAAAT
>Ga0074193_1001256_pt1 | contig 32652 bp, 24 predicted proteins | sample EPASupsiteHSE605_FD_64523 | JGI IMG/M metagenome (GOLD analysis project Ga0074193, IMG submission 64523) | Bioremediated contaminated groundwater from EPA Superfund site, New Mexico - Sample HSE6-05 | ecosystem: Environmental > Aquatic > Deep subsurface > Groundwater > Contaminated ... | reverse complement strand
TATGTACGCCGTAAGCAATGTCTTCTCTGGTTTCCTTGGCGTGAATCAGAGAAATAACTTCGGATTCGGCGAAAACAACGCACTGAGCGTTGGTAGCCAGTTCCTTTGTATGACGGAGCGAGAAATCGCCCATTTCCTCCGTCTTGACCTGAAGCGCACGCGCCATAGCCTCGATAAATGTTCCGGCACCGGATGCGCACTTATCATTGACCTCGTACTTCATGACAGATCCGTCTTCATTCAAGCGAATGACACGGCAGCTGTCTGCGCCCATGTCGATTACTGTGTCGGTTTCGGGAAGGATAAATTTCGCGCCTCTTGCCGCTGCACCGACTTCGTTGATTTCGGTATCGCCCCATTTGACAATCTCGCGTCCTACGCCGGTTATTGCAAGACGGGAAATGTCTTCCTTCTTGATACCTGCTTTTTCCAATGCGATGTCATATGCCCTTTGTGCTGCCAAATCTGCGTCGAACTCCGTGGGGAGCAATGCCATGGCGACAACCTTGCCGTCTTTTATGATGACTCCTTTGGTGTTCTGACTGCCACAATCGATTCCTGCGGTTATCATATATGTTCCTCCTTAATGTGCTATGCCGCCGAGCCGCCTTTGTATCTTCCCGCCGACATTTTGGTCCGTACAGCCTATATTGAGCAAAAAATGTGCCAATTCGGCAATTTTTTATCAACTTGTATTCTTCTAACAAAACTCTCCGCGCTTTTTTGTGTATCTTGATCAGCTGTTCGCTTTATTCCCGAATCGGCGTCTGTCAGATACTGTTTGAAATGCGCTGAAAATCCGGTTTTTTTGAAAACAAAGCGCGTAATGTGTCATTATTGTGCCGATGTTGTGTCATTTTCATGTCTCGGTCAGAATCTGTCACCCCAAGCGCTGTAAGCTGAAGCAGCGCGGCGAGCGTTTTTTTGCTGGAATTTCGTTCTTTCTCTATAAAACAGCCGGCTGTAGAAGTCATATAATACCGGGTTCTGCCGCGTTTCCAATAATCCCGATGACTAAACCGCTAACGCGATTGCGAAAATCCGCCGTATCCCGTTAAGACGCAATCTGAACTCTGTTATTTATAAGAACACAGTATTATATAGCAGCAATCGGCAAGCCAATTAACGCGTTCTGCTTATTTTGGTTAGTAACGCACAAATAGGCGCGGAGGCATTTATCGTTAATGCCGAATTTTCTTCCGCGGTAGTGAGTATTTCGATATTTGTTTATCACTTTTTCCGATAGCCACGGCAAGGCACAAGCTCTGTACCTCTGTCTTTTTCTGAACCAGATTCTGTTCCATATTGTCTCACGACCAAAAAAGAGCAGAGGCAATCCGTCTGCCTCTGCTCTCCTGCTTCTGAAAACAATTGTTTTCGGTTTATTACTTGTTGACGACTGTATCGAAATAATCGGAGAGTGAACCCTTCATCTCGTCCAAAGACTTATAACGTCCATCTATACCGTCAATGTCGAGATACAGGGACGGAAGACCATACTTCTCCTGGATCATGTCGGTAACGATTTTTGCAACAGCCCAGGTATGCTTGCAGCCGATGTGACCGAGGAAGATGGACACGTCGGGTTCGTACTCGGCGAAGATCTTGTCCACGAGATAGAGGTAAGTATCGACAGGGCCGGCAGCGCCGTGAATCATCGGGTTGTTCTGCATCTTTCTGCCCATTGTTGCAAAGCAGTCATGTCTGTTGTCAAGATCTTCATAGATATCGCCATGCTGGAAACCGAAGGCGTCCATTATTGCGACAGTATCGTACTCTTTTTCCATCCAGTCCATAATGCCGGAGGAAGACCATGGCATGTTCTGGAGCAGAGCTGCGCGGTGCTTCTCGCCGCCGGGGCAGGGACCCATTTCGAGAGCAATCATCATTTCGCCGACTTCGAGCTCTTGCCTGAGGAGGTTGCCCATTTCAGGATAGCAGGCCATCGCGTTGGAAGTTCCGTTCAGAACCAGCATACGTCCGGGCAGCGGGCAGGGCTTATGCTTGCGCAGGTCGCAGCACTTGCCCTGGAGATCGAAGGTTACATTGGAATTCGTCATGGCTTCCTTCATCTTGTCCCAGTCGAGCTTTTTTCCTGTAAAATCTTCCATGAAGGTTACAAATCTTTCGATCTGGTTGACCATGTATTCGGAACCGCGCCAATCTCTGCGGAAGGGGAAGTCAAACGAGAAGGTCGGAACCTTCATCATTCTCTCCATGTTCGGATATACGACGCGGGAGGAGTCGCAGGGTACGGTGGAATACACGAATGCGTCGGCTTTGACGCCGTACTGATCCTCAACGAGAGTGCCGAGATAAGTCTTGCACAGACCGCAGGTCGTAGGCGGAACATACTTCTCAGCCGCGTCGATGAACTTGCCGGTCAGAACCGGGTTCGGGGAGAGGCGGATGGGAATGGTGTCGAGGTAAACGGGAACGCAGTCAAAAGCAACAATAATGTCAACAGGAACCGGGCCGCCGAAGAAAACGAGCTTCTTGCCGTTCTTGTGAGCGTCGCGAACCTGATGCCACATATCGTACTGTATCTGAAGGGTCCAAAGGAGGTCAGGGTTCTTCTCCCTCATGCGTTCAATCTGTCCTTCAACTTTTTCGCAGCAGAAATCGAATACGGACATCTCTCCGGCCATTACGGCATCTTCTAATCTTGTATCCTTAGGCATATCTTAGTCCTCCTTTTCAATCATTTCGATGAACGCCTCTGCGCGAATAGCAAGCTGTCCGGCGTTGGCAAGGTGCTCTTCACGCTCAAGCGAGAGCATCGGGATGCCGGCTTCCTTGAGCATCGGATCAAGGAACATGCTCTCTCCGCCCCAGCACTCGCAGTACTGCATTTTCTCATAGATAATACCGTCGACCTTGAATTCCTTGGCGGTATCGACAACCCACTTCTGCATTCTTTCGCGGTTATCCATCATACGCGGGCAGACAAGACGGATAAGATAATAATCGGCGACGGAGCCGAGAACATCTTTATCGTCAACTTCCATGATACTGTTGAAGGGTCTGGAGCCGTAGCAAAGCGCATCATTAACGAACAGGCCGCCCTTGTCCTCTATGACCTTGAGGTAACCGGGGTTGTCCAGAGCGGAACCGATGATCATGAGACGCGCGCGCTTGTCGGTGATGGGAGCGCGGTTTTTCGCATCGGCAAGGAACGCCTTGAGGAGCTCTATGTACTCTTCAACGGGAACATCGCTGTATACGAGTGTAAGCTTGAGGCAATCTTCGCCGCTGATGACGGGGTGCTTCTCCTTGCGGAGTTCATAGACCTTCTGAACCAGCTCGCGGGCTTCGTTGTACTTCGCGATGGAGGCCTTCAGCTTCTCGTCGGTCAGCTTATTGCCGGTGAGCTTTTCAAGAGCCTCGATGAGGTCCTTGAGCTCGTCGACATAGAACTGATGTCCGAGATCCTTATAGGTTCCGTATACGCGGGGAGCGGCAAACATCATATGGAACTTGCCGTTATCTTTGCGCTCGTCGGTATACTTAGCGTTATCAAAAGCACGCCATGTCATCATACAGCCGTCAGTTGCGACTACACCGTCGAGATCGCTGTACACGCCGTCCAGCCAGTGCTGCAAAATGCCTCTTGCATAGCTGCAGCTGAACGTGGACATCCATGTGTCGCCGTCGGGGCTTTCGGTTATGCCTGTTGCTCTCAAACGAACAGGCATAATATCCAGCGCGTGCAGGATTTCTACCGGTACGTGGCAGCAGAGAACGCCGAGTGCTTTTTTACCTTGTGCCTTCCAGGCTTTTACTGATTCGCCTGAAATCTCTGAATTAAATAATTTCTGGTAATCCATGTGTCTCCTCCTTTTTATTCATGGGCAATAATTTCAAGCTCATGAAGGTGCTCCGGTTCGGTATCAGACCGGCACACCGCACAAGTTAAAATTTATGATTACTGATACTTAGCATACCGCGTAATCCGGGCTGTCCTTACCCGAAAGTGCATGACCGCTCCATGCTATTGTCAATCATACGCACTATATTCTACAGGCGGAAAATTAAAAAGTCAATTCTCGAAAGAATTTCCGTTGATTAAACGATAATCCGAGTGTAAATTTGTGCAATACTGCAAGTGTTTCTTTTGCATATATAATCAATATATAATCAAAGATTTATGTATATATCTCACAGTATTTATGAATCACTTTGCTGTGATGTGTACAAGAACCGGCAGGCTCACTTCATTACCACAGTTTCAAAGTACTCCGCTATCTGCGCCTTGACTTCGTCGTTTGATTTATAACGTCCGTCTATGCAGTCGAGGTCGAGGTAGAGGGTCGGCAGACCGTACTTCTCCTGAACGAGGTCGGAGACCATCTTCGCCGAAGCCCAGGTGTGCTTGCAACCGACATGACCGAGGAACATGGAGACGTTGGGCTCGTAATCCTGGAAGATCTTGTCGACCATCGCCAGATGATTCTCTGAGGGGCCTGAGGCTCCGTGGATCATGGGGTTATTCTGCATCTTCTTGCCCATTACCTTAAAGCAGTCGCGCCTGTCATCCATATGCTCGTACATAATGTCGCCCTGAAAGCCGAAGGCATCCATTACCGCGACAGCGTTGTACTCCATCTGCATCCAGTCCATTATGCTCGCAGCGCCCCAGATCATGTTCTGCAGCATCGCTACACGGTATTTTTCGTCCGGGCAGGCGCCGATTCCGAGATCGACCATCATCTGACCGGCCTCCAGCTCGGCGGCATACAGGTCGCCCATCTCCGGGTAGCAGGCGACTGCGTTTGTGGTGCCGTTCAGAACCAGCAGACGTCCGGGCAGTGGGCAGGGCTTGTTTTTACGCAGATCTGAGCATTTTTTCTGCAGTTCGAAGTTGCGGTTGGAGTTTTCCATGTAGAATTTGAGCTTGTCCCAGTCGAGCTTGTGTCCCGTATGCTCTTCCATGAAAACAATGAAATCCTCCATCTGGTCAGCCAGATATTCCGCTCCGCGGTCATCGCGGCGGAAAGGAGTATCAAAACTGAAGGTGGGGACGTTCATCATTTTTTCCATTGCGGGATACGCCAGACGCGAGCTGTCACAGGGGACGGAGTTATATACAAAGATATCGGGCTTAATGCCGTAAGCGCCCGAAACCCATGCGCCAAGCTCGGTCTTGTCAAGGCCGCACATCGTCGGAGCGACATATTTTTCTGCCTCGTCTATGTATTGAGCGGTAAGCGCGGGGTTCGTGGACAGGCGGAAAGGTATTGTGTCGAGATAGAAGCCGAAGCAGTCGAAGGCTGCTATCAGTTCAGTCGGAACGGAGCCGCCGTAGAAAACGAGCTTTTTGCCGTTTTTGTGGGCGTCACGGTAGTTATCCCACATAAATTTCTGTATTTCCATCGTCCACAGCATTTCGGGGTGTTTCTCTTTCATACGTTCCAGAGAGCCGTCTATCTTCGCGCAGGCGAACTCAGTAATGGACATCTCGCCCTTTAGTACGAGTTCTTCAAGGTTTTTTACGTCAGCCATTTCTTAGTCCTCCTTTTCTATCATTTCAACGAAAGCTTCGACGCGTATACCGAGCTGTCCGGCGTTTGCCATCTGCTCCTCGCGCTCAACCGTCAGAATCGGGATTCCGGCATCCTTGAGCCTGTTCTGGAAGTACACGGCTTCGCCGCCCCATATCTCGCAATACTGCAGACGTTCATAAAGAATGCCGTCCACGTTCCAGTTCTTGCAGGCATCGATTATATAATCGTCCATTTCAAAGTGCTTGTCCATCATTCTCGGGCAGACAAGACGGTCGAGATAATACTTTGCAATAGACCCCAATACGTCGCTATCGTCGATTTCCATAGGTGTGTCAAAGCCCCTGCTGCCGAAGCACAGAGCATCCTGAACAACAAGGCCGCCCTTTTCCTCAATGACCTCCAGATACTTCGGATCGTCAAGTCCGGAACCGATTACCATAAGGCGCGCGCGATGCTCCGTAATGGGCTTCATGTTCTTCACATCGTCAAGGAAAGCCTTGAGAAGCTCAACATATTCGTCTATTGGCATATTTGTCACTGAAAGCGTAAGTTTCAGACAATCGGTGCCGCTGATGACGGGATCCTTTTCCTTGCGGAGCTCATAAATCTTGGCAATAAGCTCGCGAGCTTCATTGCACTTTTTAACGGCTGCCTTCAGCTTTTCATCTGTGACCTTGTTGCCGGAGAGAGCTTCAAGCTCTTCGATGAGGCTCTGAAGCTCTGCCTTATAGAAAGGATACGATCTTGGTGAAATTTTTCTGGGTGCCCCAATTTGGCGGACGTATTTGCCGGAGTTGTCGTGATTGTTAATGTAAGCCGCGTTGTCATAGACGCGAGAGGACTGCATGCAGCCGTCTGAAGTGACAAATCCGTCGAGCTCCTTATAAGGACCCTCCAGCCAATACTGAAGTATACCCCTGGCGAAGCTGCAGCTGAAGCTTGACATCCAGACCTGCGCTTCAGAGCTGTCAACGCAGTTCGTGGCTCTCATGCGCACGGGCATAATGTCCGCCGCGTAAAAAAGCTCCTCCGGCACATGACAGCAGATAATCCCCACGGCCTTCTTGCCTTTTGCTTTCCATGCCTTTACGGCTTCGGTGGAAATGTCTGATTCGAATAGTCTCTGGTAGTCCATGTCTCTCCTCCTTATATTGTTTGCTGTGACAATGTCTGCGATTGAAAGCCCAGACAGGCCGAAGCTGTCCGGGTATACTCCGGAAGAAGCTGAAGCCACGGCCGGCATCGCCTGCGCGGTGCTTCATGAACATTGCTTTTTTCCGTTAGGAAATCTTGCTTAAACGCAGCGGCCGCAAACTATGACTTGAGGTTCGCGGGTTCTGTTTGCTTCCGGCGGACGAAATCTCCGAGGCAAATGAGAACTCAATGCACCGGGGCTCCAAGAAATCCACATTAAATTATAACACCGCACTTCATGGAAATAAAGATTTTCGTCCATTTTTTAACGCATACTTGTACACAAAAATTACAAGATATTTTTGCTGTTATGTACTTTTTTGAAACTTTCGGGGTTGAAATTACGCAAAACGAACAAAACAGAAACGGAGAAAAAATTAAAAAATCCGTTTCCTTTCCGCAAATAAAGTATTATAATGTCAGCTATGTTATGCTCTGATGACGGTTTTCTGCACAGCGGGAACCGTTCCGATGCATTTCTTATATTATTCGCCGCCGTTTCGGCAACGAAATCAGTATATCAATCTATTTGCTTGGAGGAACCCCAGAATGCTCACAGATGCAATCCCCGCAAAGGCCAGAGAACGAATTCTACTGCCCGAAATGCTCGACCTTGTAATGAGCGCCGAGGAGGCGGCGTCTATGGTAAAATCCGGCATGACCATATGCACCAGCGGCTTCGGAACCGGCTATCCTAAGGCTATTCCAACCGCTTTGTCAGCCTCAAAGCACGCGAAAAATCTCACCCTTGTCAACGGAGCGGCCCGCGGTGAAATGCATCTGGGTGCGATGGCGACAAGCGGCATACTTGACCGCTTCAGCGGCTTTCTTTATAACGAGAACGCCCGCAACGAGGTCAACGCCGGAAACCTGAAGTTCACCGATTATCATCTGGGCCAGCTAATCTCGAAAATCAGGAACGGCGTTTACGGCGCAGTAGACTATGCGATTGTCGAATGCTGTAAAATCAGGGAAGACGGCAGCATAGTCCCGACCCTTTCCGCCGGAACGTCCGAGGCTATAGTCGATGCCGCCGAAAAGATACTGCTTGAAATTAACCTCAGCGTCCCCGCAGAGGTCGAGGGCTTCCACGATTTCGGCGTTGATCCCTATGCGATAATCAATTCTCCCGCCGACAGGCTTGGAGTCCCCTATATAAAAATCGACACAAGTAAAGTAGCGGGTATCGTCATTACCGACATTCCCGATACCGACCTCTATTATCCAGATATTGCCCCAATATACAGCGAGATTGCAGGCAGGATTGTTGAGCTTCTCGACAAAGAGATTGCGGAGGGCCGCCTGCCCGAAAAATTCACGTTCCAGTCCGGCATGGGAGTTGTTGCAAACTGTGTTATGCTCGGCCTTATGAACAAGGGCTACAAAGGCCTCAAGATGTACACGGAGGTTATGTCGGACCAGGCTCTTTATGCTATAAAAGAAGGCATAATTGCCGAGGCGACGACCACGACCCTCGATATAACTCCGCTGTTTTTTGACGATGTTTTCAACAACCTCGAGTTTTACAAGGAGCGCATCGTCATGCGTCCGCTCGATATGACAAACGGCGCGACCCAGATTCTCGCAAACGAGCTTGTTTCGATGAACACCGCCTGGGAGGCCGATATTTACGGAAACGTCAACTCCTCTCACGCGATGGGTACGCATATGATAAACGGCCTCGGCGGCTCCAATGACTTTTCCCGCAACTCGAAGCTCTCAATATTCTCCACTCCCTCGACGGCAAAGCGCGGGCTTATCTCCTGCATTGTCCCCATGGTTCCCCACGTCGACTCCACCGAGCACGATGTCGACGTTATCGCAACCGAGTGGGGCTATGCCGATTTGCGCGGAAAATCTCCCAAGGAGAGAGTAAACCTGATAATTGACAACTGCGCTCATCCGGATTTCAGAAAAGCTCTGCACGAGTATTATGATGGGGCAGTAGCGCTCTGCGGGCCCTGCCAGACCCCCCACGACCTTTCAAAGGCGCTTTCGTGGCATCAGAGATACCTCGAAACAGGCACCATGAAGCAGGAATAAGTACCCTTTTATAAACCACATCTCATTGCGCAGCCTGAACTGAACAAAACAAAAAATAGGGTGGATACAATGAACAGTGATAGAATACTTTGCCCGGGGCTGGAAGACCGTATTATGAGCGCTCAGGAGGCGGCGTCCTTCATAAAATCCGGTATGACCGTCGGAATGAGCGGTTTCAGCACTAGCAATCCAAAAGAAATTCCTCTTGAAATGATTAAGCATGCAAATAATCTGTCGATAATTCAGGGCGCGGGGCTTGGAGTAGGAATGCTCGATTCGATTATTCGCTCCGGCTCGGTTTCGCGTTACACCGCTTTCCAATGGGGTCTGGATACACGCAGGGAGATAAATAACGGCAGCGTTGCCTTCACCGACGTTCATCTTGGTCAGCTTTCCGATAAAATCAGAAGCGGATTTTTTGGAAAGCTGGACTTTGCCATAATACAGTGCTGCAAAATCGACGAGAACGGCGGGGTGGTTCCGGCGCTTTCCGCCGGGATTTCAAACGTACTTATAGAACAGGCGGATAAAGTGCTTCTTGAGCTTAATCTCGCCGTGCCTGCCGAAACCGAGCTTATGTTTGATTTTTGCAAAAATGATACCCGTCCCCTCAGCGGAGTTCTGGACAGAACCGGCGAAACCTCGGTCCGCTGCGATCCGAATAAGATTGCGGGTATCGTGATTACGAACCATCCTGAGGAGGTCCGTACTTTCCGAGATACCAATGCGTTGTATCAGGATATTGCCGGACATATAGTCCGTCTTCTGAACAGCGAAATCGCCACAAAACAGTTCCCCCGCGATTTTACTATGCAGGTAGGATTCGGGGGCGTCGCCAATGCCGTTCTTCAGGGTCTGAGCGACGGCGGCTTCAAAGACCTCAAAATGTACACCGAGGTTCTATCGGACGGCGCTTTCGATTTTGTTACTTCCGGTCTTGTTTCCGAAGCCTCGACCACAACTCTCGATTTGTCCCCCAAGTGTCTTGAGACATTTCTCGGCAACATCGATTTTTACAGGCGGCATATCGTCATACGCCCGCTCGAAATCTCAAACGGCGTCACCCAGATAGCTTCCATGGGATTGGTTGCGATGAACACCGCGGTAGAAGCGGATATATACGGCAACGTTAATTCAACAAACGCAATCGGAACAAAAATGCTCAACGGCATCGGGGGCTCCAACGATTTTTGCCGGAGCGCAAAGCTCTCGATTTTTCTCACTCCGTCCACCGCAAAGGACGGCAATATTTCCAGCATCGTCCCGATGGTATCCCATGTGGATAATACTGAGCACGATGTGGATATTATCGCAACCGAGTGTGGCTATGCCGATCTGCGCGGGAAATCCCCGAAGGAGAGAGTAAACGAGATAATTGACAACTGCGCGCATCCGGATTTCAGAAAAGCTCTGCACGAGTATTATAACGGCGCGGTCGCGCTCTGTGGACCCTGCCAGACTCCCCACGACCTTTCAAAGGCGCTTTCCTGGCACCAGAGATATATCGAAACCGGCACTATGAAGCAGGACTGAGTCATGGAAACCTAAAATCTGAAATCAGGAACAGGTGAAAGACAGATGCAATTTGAAAGAATGAAGTGCGCACGGCTAGAGGATAAGATTATGAGCGCCGGAGAGGCAGCTTCCTTTATAAAATCGGGTATGACCGTCGGTTTGAGCGGCTTCAGCACCGGTGCGCCGAAAGCAATAACGCTTGAAATGATAAAGCAAGGTAGCGCATCAGACCTTTTCATCATTCAGGGCGCGGGGCTCGGACTGCTTGACGAGCTTGCTCTCTCCGGCGCGGTTTCAAGGTACTGTGCTTTTCAGTGGAGCAGGAACATGAGAAGCGAAATCAACACGGGCAAAGTCGCTTTTTCGGATATTCATCTCGGACAGCTGGCAGATAAGATACGCAGCGGCACCTTCGGAAGAATCGATTATACCATTATCGAATGTGCCAAGATAAACGAGGACGGAGGCATCGTTCCTTCGATCTCTCTCGGCATTGCGAATGTTCTCCTCGAATACGCCGACAAAGTTCTTCTTGAAATCAATAAGTCAGTCCCCGCGGAAATCGAGGGCATGCACGATGTTTATAAAAATGATCTCACCCCGCTCGGCGGTGTTCTCGAAAGAAAAGGCGAGGCAGTTTTTCGCTGCGACCTTAATAAGATAGCGGGTATCGTAATCACAGACGAGGAGGAGCCAAAACTATCTTTTCGGGATACTAACGAGGTCTATCAGGACATAGCCAAACAGGTTCTCAGTCTGCTGGACAGCGAGATAAAAGAAAAGAGACTTCCGCAGGAGTTCACTTTGCAGGCGGGCGTCGGCGGAGTCGCAAATGCGGTGCTTCAGGGTCTTAGCGAGGGCGGTTACAAAAACCTCAAAATGTTCACCGAGGTTTTAGCGGACGGCGCTCTGGGTTTTATAGGCAGCGGCGTTATCTCCAAGGCTTCGACAACCGCGCTCGATCTGTCGCCAAAAGGGCTTAAAACTTTCTTCGGCAATATCGATTTTTACAAAGAGCATATTGTCATGCGTCCGCTCGAGGTTTCCAACGGCGTTTCACAGATTACGGCGATGGGGCTTGTTGCTATGAATACAGCTCTCGAGGCCGATATTTACGGCAATATAAACTCCACAAATGCGATGGGCGTGAAAATGCTCAACGGTATCGGCGGCTCCAACGATTTCTGCCGCAGCGCAAAGCTCTCGATTTTTATTACGCCCTCAACAGCAAAAAACGGCGCAATCTCGAGCATTGTTCCGATGGTTTCCCATGTTGACTCAACTGAACACGACATCGACATCATCGCAACCGAATACGGCTATGCCGACCTTCGCGGGAAGTCCCCGAAAGAACGCGTCGCAGAAATCATCGAGAACTGCGCTCATCCCGACTACCGTCAGCCGCTCAGGGAATACTACAGCGGCGCGCTTGCGCTCTGCGGTCCCTGCCAGACCCCGCACGACCTTTCAAAGGCGCTTTCATGGCATCAGAGGTTCATGGAGACGGGTTCCATGAAGCAGGACTGAGAGCTTCGGGTATATAAAAAGCACCATCAATTGATGGTGCTTATTTACTATCATTGCAGAATTTAGCTTCAATATTTATCTCATCAGGATAAATTATCCGTGTTTTTATCAGCCGCAGCTGAGAGGATTTTTCATTTGTGTTCTTTTAATGTCCTCTTTTGTTATCTGCTCTTTGCCTCTCATATAGCGGCGGAGCACCTTCGGAACCTCAATAGAGCCGTCCGCGTTCTGATACTGCTCGACAATCGCGGGCAGGACACGGCTGGTCGCAAGCCCGGAACCGTTGAGGGTGTGGCAAAACTCGATTTTGTTCGTCTCCTCGCGGCGGAACCTGATCTGACCGCGGCGCGCCTGATAATCGCGCGCGTTGCTGACGGAGGATACTTCCTTATATCCGCCCATAGAGGGGATATAGACCTCAATGTCATAGGTTCTTGCCATGGACGCGGAGCAGTCTCCGGCGGCGAGCTTAACGGTGCGGAATTTTAGTCCGAGGTTCTTAACGAGCATTTCGGCCTTTGTTACAAGCTCTTCAAACGCAGCGTCGGAATCCTCGGGTTTCGTGACCTGGAACATCTCGACCTTATTGAACTGATGTCCTCTTATCATTCCGCGTTCTTCCGCACGGTAGGAACCGCCCTCGCGGCGGAAGCAGGGGGTATAGGAGATGTACTTTCTGGGAAGCTCCGCTTCTGTCAGTATCTCGTCCCTGTGAAGACTAGCGAGCGCGGTTTCCGCCGTGGGAAGCATGAAGCGGCGCTGCTGATCCTCGGCCGCCTCAAGCCAGTACACTTCGTCCTTAAACTTGGGAAACTGTCCCGCCGTAAGTCCGCATTCGTAATTGAGCATATGGGGAACGAGCAGGAATTCATAGCCGTCAAGCTCGTGGGTTTCAATAAAATAATTGAGCAGCGCCCATTCGAGGCGGGCACCCATACCGCGGTAAATCCAGTAGCCGTTTCCGGCGAGCTTCGTGCCTCTCGGATAGTCGATGAGCCCGAGCTCGGTGCAGAGATCGACATGGTTTTTTTGCTCAAAATCCATGATTTTCGAGGAGCCAAAAAAGCGCAGGGGCGCGTTATTTTCCTTTCCGCCGACCTTCAGATCGGGATCTGGCAGGTTGGGAAGCGAGAGCATAAGCTCTGTGTACTCGTCCTCGACCTGCCTAAGCTCGTCGTCGAGGGCCTTGATATCGTTTTTCAGCGCGTTCATTCGGTTAAGAACTTCTGTCGTGTCCTGACCTGCCTTTTTGAGCTGTGGAACCTCTTTTGAAACCTTGTTCTGTTCGCTTTTGGAGTTCTCGGTTTTAAAAATTAGCTCGCGGCGCTGCCCGTCAAGCACCAGTATCCTGTCGATTGCCGCGTCGCAGTCGACAAGTTTTCCCTTGAGCCTCGTTTTTACTTCTTCGGGGTTCTCTCTGATTATTTTTATGTCCAGCATTTTTTTCTGCACTCCTTTAATTGTTATGTATTACTCATTCGGGGGGCTTAATAATTTCTCCTCGGTCCTTTCAGATACAGATGCTTAGGCTCTCCGTGATAAAGCTCTGCGGAATCTGATAGGTGCAAAGCTCGTCCCTGTTCCGAAGTTGCACAAGATATGAGAGCAAAACCAGAACAATGACCGTTATAAAGAGTCCGACAAGATAGGGCATAAGAGGATATGTCTTCCCGTTGCTCTTGTTTTCCACCCTTTTCACTGCTCTCCGCCTCCTTTTGAACTCCCCAAATTCAGCAGAGCGTCAATCAGCGCCTCTCTGTCATCGCTTCCATAATATTCCAATTCTATGCTTCCTTTTTTCTTGTTGTCTTTAATATAAACTTTCCTGCCGAGCGACGCTTCAAGGCGCTTTTCGGTGTCTGCAAGGTAATCGATTTTTATAGAGAACTCATCCTCATGCTGCTTTTCCGCCTTTGCGGCCAATAAAGCCGTTTTCGCAGCAAGATTCTCGGTCTGTCTGACCGAGAGGCTCTCAGTAACGACCTTCGTCGCTATACGAAGCTGGTCGGCTTCGTCCTTAATCGAGAGCAGCGCTCTCGCATGTCCGGCCGAAATGTCGCCGTCTTCCACCATTGCCATGACCGGAGGCGTCAAATTCAGCAGCCTAAGTGAGTTCGCGATTGCCGAGCGTGACTTTCCGATACTGTGCGAGGCTTCCTCCTGAGTCATTCCGTATTCCTCAATAAGCGTACGGTAGCCCTTTGCCTCTTCAATCGCGTTCAGATCCTCGCGCTGAAGGTTTTCGACGAGCGCAAGCTCCATGGCTCTTTTGTCGTCTGCCTCGATAACCCTTATCGGTACGTCTGACAGGCCGGCGAGCCTTGCGGCCCGCCATCTGCGCTCCCCTGCAATTATCTGATAGTAGCCTGAATCAAGCTTTCTCACGGTTATCGGCTGTATCATTCCGTATTGCCGCAAGGAATCCGCAAGTTCCTGCAAGGTTTCCTGATCAAATACGTTTCTCGGCTGATCCGCTCTGGGCTCGACCTTCGCGAGCGGTACGTTCAGCGCGCCGCTAAGCTCATTTCCCAGCGAGTCCTCGCCGAAAAGCGCGCCGAGTCCCGTACCGAGACCTCTTTTATGTGTTTTTTCGGTCATAACGACCTCCTGTATGTTTATTCTTCCCACGGATTGGCAGCTTTACCAAAAAAGCCTCTGTTTTTCGCCCTGAGCCGCCAGAAACTCGCTGGCGAGCTTCAGATAAGCTCTGCTGCCTTTGGACAACTTGTCATACGCTATGACGGGCTGACCGTGGCTAGGAGCCTCGCTAACTCTGACATTTCTGGGTATCCTTGTTAAATAGACTCTCTCACCGAAGAATTTTTTGATTTCTTCCTCGACCTCAAGCGACAGCTTCGTACGCGGATCATACATTGTGAGCACAAAGCCCTCGAACTTCAAGCCTTTATTAAGACGCTTATTAACTGTTTTGACCGTGTTTACAAGGTCTGTCAGCCCTTCCAGCGCGAAATACTCGCATTGGACAGGCACAAGCACGCTATCTGCCGCACAAAGCGCGTTCAGTGTAAGCAGTTCGAGCGATGGGGGGCAGTCAATGAATATATAGTCAAATTTTTGTTTCAGAGGTTCCAGAGCTTTTTTCAGGACAAACTCCCTGTCTTCGACGCCCACGAGCTCGATAAGTGCGCCCGTCAGCTCTCTGTTTGCGGGTATCAGACTTCCGAATTTCGTTTTTACAACGGTATTTTCCGCGTCTTCGCCGTTCATTATTACATCGTATGTATTCGGGGCGGTATTTTTATCGACTCCGAAGCCGGATGTGCTGTTTCCCTGAGGGTCACAGTCGCATAAAAGCACTTTTTTGCCACGCATATGCAGCGCACAGGCAAGATTAACGCAGGTCGTGGTCTTTCCGACCCCGCCCTTTTGATTAACAATCGCAATTATTTTGCCCATATCTGTTCTCCCTGAAGCGCCCTTTTTATCGTTGCCCATTATAACAGCATAGTTTTCGATTTTCAATGCTTTTAGGCAATATTGTTTCATTTTATGTAAACGTTTCTACCCGTGTAAATGTTTCACGTGAAACATTTGTGCACTTTTCAGTACAGCGGGCTTTGTTTCACGTGAAACATTAAGTTCATCCGATTAGCATATCCAAATCCTCAACAGTAAGGCCATCATGTAGTGCCATGTTCAGCGCATATGCAACGACGCGGCTCGCGCAGACTACTTCGCTGTCGATATTTCTAGGAGTAACTATCATTTCATTTGAGCCTGCCGCCTTTTCAGACAGCGTTTCGTTGCCCATATCGGCCAAAAGGCTGCGTATATCGACTACGGTCGGAACCCCTATTGCTGTAACGGGAACTCCCAGCACTTCTTTGTTTATAGCAGTTCTCGAGTTTCCGACACCTGAGCCTGGTGTTATGCCCGTATCCGTGATTTGAACTGTTCTACAGAGTCTCTCGAGATTTCTGGCCGCAAGCGCGTCAACAACTACAACTCGTACGGGTTTTAGGTTTGTGCAGACCCATTTTATATAATCGGCGCTTTCAATGCCGCTCGTTCCCAGTACCCCGGGACATATTACCGCCACAGGACTGAGAAACTTAAAATCATCCGGAGCGTGCTCTTTTAGGTGTCGTGTGACCAAAACGGATTCCGCACAGAGAGGTCCTATCACATCCGGCGTTATGTCCCGGTTGCCTAGCCCTGCGACCAGTGTGCAGCCTCCTGTGTCCGTTTGTCCGAGCATTCCCTTAATAAGTCCGGACAGCGCGCTTACCGTATCTGCGAAGGTTTCGCTTTCACGCCGCAGCACCGAAGCTATCTCAGCCGTATAATAAGTTCCAATCGGTTTCCCGAGGGCAGTCTGCCCTTTTTCATCAATAACTGTTAATTTTTGGTATTTGATGTTTTGTTTTTCCGCTTCCTCATATCTAACGCCTTCAACTTCACCGAGTCTGCCGTCCATTGCCAATTCTCTTGACTCCGCAGCAAGATCAGTTCGCTGTGTAAATCCAGCCATTTTCATTCCCTCGCAATCTATATTTTGTATTTATTTTTTGCCTCCGGCGCCCTTTTATACAAGTGAAACCAAAATTAAAAAAAGTGAAAATATTGCTTGCAAAACGGGATATATGGTGGTAGAATTAACATCCGCGGAACCTGTGGTGACGCAACTATTATAGGAGGAGGTGGCAACTAGTGCCCAATATCAAATCTGCGGCTAAGAGGGATGCGCTTGCAAAAGCTCAGAACGTAAAAAACAGGGCGGCAAAAACTTTGCTTAAGACAAATCTTAAAAAGTTTGATGCAGCAATTGCGGAGGGCGATCGCGAAACAGCCGTCAGTGCCTATAAGGTCGCTGTCAAGACTATCGATCACGCCGCATCAAAGCATCTTATTCACAAAAACTGCGCTGCTAATAAAAAGTCAAAACTGACGGTAAAGATTAACGAAATGTAATAATTTCCACCAAATCGTCACTTCATCCTATGGCCTAAGGTGTATTGATTTTAGGAAAAGTCCGAGAGAATGGTTTTTTCTCTCGGACTTTTTTCTGAAAAACAAAAAATATTATGTAAATTGTCGCCTTTTCCGCTCACTATTTGATACATTTCGGTTGCTTCTTCTTTTACTATAATGTATAATATGTTAGTGAAAAAATGATTTACCTGCTTGGGGGCTAAATTCGCGGCGGAACTTTGCAGCCTGCTCTCCTCTTGTTTTGCCGTTTGCGTGCTGACGAATATAAATCTTTGGATTGGCGGAGAGATCAAAATGGTTCCGAACAACAAAAAGTACCGACTGGGCGATATATTGCTGCAGCAGGGCTATATATCCGAAGCCCAGCTTAAATCTGCGCTTGAAGCCCAAAAAAAGAGCAAACAGCGTCTCGGAGATTACCTCATTGATTCCGGCATCGTTTCCGATAAGGATATTATGCAGGCTCTGCATATCCAAATGGGGATTGAGATTATCGAGCTTCGCGGCATCGATATACCAGATGAAGTTATCTCTCTGGTTAGCGGCAGCGTCCTGCGCAAACACAACGTCCTGCCGATCGCCTTTGACGGCGCAGCCCGTAACACGCTCATACTTGTCATGTCCGACCCTCTGGATATGGTCGCGCAGGACGATATATCAATCATTACAAATTGCTTCATCGAGCCTCGTATATCCACCTCGCGCGAGATAAATGCGGTTCTTGACAGATATTTCGGTTCGGACGAGACCATGTCCGCCGCCGAAAAATTCGCAAAAGAAAAGGCGCTCAAGGACCACGATCTGGTCTCTGTAGCAGCCGAAGAAGCGCTGGATCTCAGTTCCGCGCCAATCGTTCAGATCGTCAAATCCATCATCGAGCAGGCAGTCAGGTGCCGCGCCTCCGATATTCACATCGAAGCTCTTGAAAAGCAGCTCCGCGTCCGTTACAGGATCGACGGCGTGCTGATAGAGAAAATGGTCTACGATGTTTCGCTTCTTCCGGCTATGTCGGCGAGAATCAAGATTCTGGGCGGCATGGACATTTCCGAAAAGCGCAAGCCCCAGGACGGCCGTATAACTGTGGCGGTCGACCGCTCCGAATACGATATCCGTGTTTCGGTCCTGCCGTCATATTTCGGTGAAAAAATCGTAATGCGTCTTGCGGACAAAACCTCTCTGACGAAGGCGAAGTCCGAACTGGGTATGCGAAGCGACGAGCTCAAGCGCTTCGACCACATTCTTGCCAGCCCTAACGGTATCCTTCTCGTTACGGGACCGACGGGAAGCGGAAAATCCACAACACTGTACACCGCGCTTTCCGAGCTGAATACCGAGGCCGTCAACATCATAACGGTCGAGGACCCTGTCGAAGCCAGCATCACCGGAGTCAATCAGGTTCAGGTTAATCCGAAAGCCGAGCTTACCTTTGCCTCGGCCCTCCGCTCGATACTCCGTCAAGACCCCGACATTATTATGATCGGCGAGATCCGCGACTTTGAAACTGCGTCCATCGCGGTTCAGGCGTCTATCACCGGACATCTCGTTGTTTCGACCCTGCATACGAACAGCGCAGCTTCAACAGTCACCCGCCTTATGGATATGGGCATCGAAAGTTACCTCCTGGCTGATTCCCTCGTCGGCGTCATAGCTCAGCGCCTGGTTCGCAAGCTGTGTCCCCACTGTAAAAAGGCAAGGCTCGCAAATCCCGAAGAAAACCGCATACTGGGAAAAGGGTTCGATGACCGGATAACCGTTTACGAACCTGTCGGCTGCCCAATGTGCTCCGAAACCGGCTATTTCGGACGTATAGGCGTATACGAAATTATGGAAATTTCGCAGGACCTTAAGCGCACAATCGCGACAAAGGGTTCAACCGGCATGATTCAGAATATTGCCGTTAACGAAGGCATGAAAACGCTGCACACGAGCGCCGCAGAATACGTTTTGGACGGAACGACGTCGATTTCTGAAATGATACGCGTTTCTTTTGAGGATTGACCGTCGAAATACCCCGAATTCATGGATATTACAAAAACCGCTGCCGTAATGGGAGAATTCTATGCTGACATTTCAGGACCTAATTAGTACAGCAATCGAAAGCGGCGCTTCCGACCTTCACTTGAGCGTCGGCGTTCCTCCCTGTATGAGGATCAGCGGCTCCATAGTCAGGATGGACGCGGAAATACTGACGCCCAAGGACATCGAAGAGATTGTTTTCAGCATTATGGACGAGCGGCACCGCGCGGTTCTTGAAAGTGCGGGCGAGGTCGATTTCGCATATTCAATCCGCTCTCTCGGCAGATTCCGTGTCAACGCTTTCCGCCAAAGAGGAAGCCTCTCGATGGTCGCGAGAATCCTGAACCTAAAAATACCCTCGCCCGAAGAACTGGGCATTCCGCAGTCGGTCATCGAAATGACCGATAAGCGTCGCGGACTCGTTCTTGTCACAGGCGCAACCGGAAGCGGTAAATCCACAACGCTGGCTTCGCTCCTCGACCTTATCAACAGGAAGCGGGACGATCACATAATAACTCTCGAAGACCCTATCGAGTATCTTCACAGGCACAACAAATCCATCGTCAACCAGCGCGAAATGGGCTCGGACTCGATAGATTACTCCTCCGCGCTTCGTGCCGCGCTCCGTCAGGATCCCGATGTTATCCTCGTCGGAGAAATGCGCGACCTTGAAACGATTGCAACAGCTGTCACCGCGGCGGAAACAGGTCACCTTGTGTTTTCGACACTCCATACGAATGGAGCGGCAAACACGGTCGACCGCATAATCGACGTATTTCCGCCTCATCAGCAGCAGCAGATAAGGACCCAGCTGTCCGACGTTCTGCAGTGCGTCATTTCTCAGCAGCTCATCCCGAAAAAAAGCGGAAAGGGACGTGTCGCGGCGTTTGAAGTCATGCTTGCCAACAACGCCATTCGAAACCACATCCGCGAAGCAAAGACCTATCAGATACCCACCGTTATGCAGACCAGCGCCAAGCTGGGCATGAAGACGATGGACGACGCGCTGTATGAGCTTTGCATGAAAGGTGAAATCACCGAAGAAAGCGCTTTGCTTTACGCGCAGGACAGGACGATTCTCGCCAAGCGGTTCTAAGCAATCCGACACTTATCCCATTTCAGGAGAGTGATAATTTGGCCGTTTTTTCATATCTCGTCGTAGACAAAAGAGGAAAAGAGATAAAAGGCTCTTTGGATGCCGAAACGCGTGAGGATGCGCTTGCCGAGCTTCGAAAAATCGGCGATCTGGTCATATCCGTCAACAAAGTCGGCGCATTGAACAGGGAAATAAAGCTGTCTGTTTTCTCCGAAAAGCCGAAATCTCGCGATCTTGCGGTTTTTTGCCGCCAGTTTGTCAGCATCATCAGCGCGGGCGTTCCGCTTGTCTCTGCGCTTGAGATGCTCGGTGAGCAGACCGATAACAAAATGCTTGCAAAAGCGATAATCGAATGCAAAAGCACGATTGAACAGGGTGAAACCCTCTCCCACGCGATGAGCCTGTGGCCCAAGGTCTTTCCGTCAATGTTCGTTACGATTGTCGAGGCCGGCGAAGCCGCGGGTTCTCTGGACAACTCCTTTACACGAATGGCGGTGCAGTTTGAAAAGGACGCAAAGCTCAAGGCGACCATAAAAAAGGCGACGGTATATCCGACGGTGGTATGTATTGTTGCGCTTCTCGCGATAACGCTTCTAATGACCTTCGTCGTCCCAACCTTCGAGGACGTGCTCAATCAGCTCGGCGTTGAATTGCCCGAAATAACCGCGATAGTCCTAGCCATTTCAAGATTCATGCAGAAGTTTTGGTATGCAATCATCGCCGGCGTAGTCATACTGGTACTGGCAATCAAAGCCTACAAAAAAACGGATTCCGGACAGTATTTTTTCGGCAGGCTCGAGCTTCGGCTCCCGCTTTTCGGCGAGCTCGCAAAAAAAACGGCTTCGGCAAGAATGGCAAGAACTCTGGAAAACCTTCTCGGCTCCGGTCTGCCGCTGGTCGATTCTCTCAGCATCGTGGCAAACACGATGACAAACATCTATTTCAAAGGCTCCCTTTTTGCGGCGCGCGAAGCCATTATGCTCGGCTCCCCGCTCGCGGCGCAGTTCGCAAGGGACAATCTTTTTCCCCCGCTCGTCCGCCATATGATTGGCATCGGCGAGGAGACGGGCTCTATCGAAAGCATGCTCACGAAGCTTGCGGACTACTATGAGGACGAGGTCGAAAATGCGACCGAACGGCTCATGGCGGCGCTTGAGCCGGCTATCATCGTGGTGCTCGCCGTAGTGGTCGGAACAATTATCATTTCGATAATGCTGCCGATGGTTTCGATGTATTCGGGTATCAGCAATCTTTGATGCGGGCAGTATCATCGCGTAGATAAGCGTCTTTGCATAAACTGACGGCAACGGCGTTTAGATAAATATCAGCAGGGAAGTATATAACTAAAAAGGAGTAATAAACAACATGATCCAGAATCTTAAAAAAAGCAAAGCGGGCTTTACTCTCGTAGAGCTCATCGTCGTCATCGCGATCCTCGGCGTCCTCGCTGCAGTTCTCGTTCCCCAGTATATCCAGTATGTAAATAAATCCAAAGCAGGAAGCGACATGAACACGCTTGGGGAAGTTCTCCATGCTGCGCAGGTATATGCCGCAACGCAGGACGGCACATCTACATTTACCGTGCCTATAACTGCCGATGGACTAATGACTGTTGACACAGACCTCCAATCTATATTGCCTGCAACAATCCAACTGAAATCATCACAGGCTAAAGTTGCTTACGCTAGTCTGACTATTATGTGGAATAGCACTACGAAAACATACGGTTGGACTGCAGATGGTGGAACTACACCTGCAGCTAGTACGGATTCTTTCTTTAGTTCAATAAAGGGCGCTGCCTAACCCATATTTCTTACCGTCTGTTGAAAGGATGCCTTCATGGATACTCTCACCGCTCTGATGTACATATTTGTATTTCTGTTCGGTATCGCGGTCGGCAGTTTTCTGAATGTCTGCATACTGCGTATTCCGGCGCATGAGAGCATCGTTACGGGTCCTTCACATTGCACGAGCTGCGGCAAGAGGCTGAAATGGTACGAATTAGTACCGCTATTCAGCTTTCTTGCCCTGCGCGGGCGGTGTTCGGGCTGCAAAGCCCGGATTTCGGCTCATTATCCTCTGATTGAGGCGTTAAACGGCGTTCTGTGGCTGCTCGTTTTCCATGCTATGGGCTTCACGCTATATGCCGCAGCCGCCTGTCTTCTCGCCTCCGCGCTCATTGTTGTGTCAGTCATCGATGCGCGCACACGCGAGATACCGTCGGGAACTACTATCTTCATCCTTGCGCTCGGCATAATAGCGACGCTTCTTGATTTGCAGAGCTGGCTTCCGCACCTTATCGGCTTTTTTGCCGTGTCCCTGCCCCTGTTCCTTGTTTTTGCCGTAACGGGCGGAAGGGGCATCGGCGGCGGCGACATCAAGCTCATGGCCGGCTGCGGACTATTCCTCGGCTGGAAGCTCGTTGTTCTGGGCTTCTTTTTCGGTTGCTTTGCCGCAGCCCTTATTCATCTTTCTCTGATGGCCCAGAAAAAAGCGGACAGGACGCTTTCGTTCGGTCCCTATCTTGCTGTTGGAATTTTTACCGCCCTTATCTGGGGAGAACCCGTTATAGGCTGGTATCTGAATATGTTTATCTGAGCTGCGCCGTCTTATCGGCGCATTGTTGGCATTTTCTGCGCTAAACTTGATTTTTCCGCCCTAAGGGGCATTTAGATATTGAACCCCAGCTTTATCGACTGAGAGGAGAATCCTATGGCGGCTAAGGTACTAAACATCGAAATATGTGATCAGACCATATCGGTTTGCCGTACCGCACGAAAGGGCAAGGGCCTGCGTGTATTCGACTCTTTTGTGTTCCCCACGCCCCAAGGCTGTGTTTTGGACGGGGTCATCTCAAACCCCACGCTTCTGGCTAACGAGCTTAAGCTACAGTTTGCGTCTCACGGGCTGCAAAAGGCCAGGAATGTAAACTTTTCTCTGTCCTCCAGCAAAATCGCGGTTCGTGAGGTCAAGCTCCCACCGATGAAGAAAAAGCTCATTGCAACCGCAATACTGACAAACTCCGCCGACTATTTTCCGATAGACCTCAAAAGCTATCATATCACCTACAGCATTCTCGATTTTGCGACCTCCGCAAAGCCCTTCAACAGGATACTTGTGCTGGCCGTCCCGATTTCGATGATTGAGGGCTATTTCCTGCTTGCCGAGAGAGCCGGTCTCACCATTAAGGCAATCGACAGCAGCGGAAACAGCCAGTTTCAGGCTCTCAAACAGCTGAACCTGAAAGGCGTTACGGTGTTCGCGGACGTCGGCAGCTTTTCAAGCAGCGTCAGCTTCGTGCACGACGGCAAGCTCCTGCTCCAGCGGACCTTCGCCTTCGGAACCTCCGAGCTTATCTCGCGCTATGCAAGCCTGAGCGGCAAGGCTAGAGAAAACTACCTCGATATCCTCAATGAAACTGATATAACCCACCCCGACTTCGCAGCGGACAAGCTGCTTTCGCTGACAGACGTGCAGAGCGACCTTGAAAGGCTTGTAAGCGGCGTGATGCGCTCGATAGATTATTTTAACTCGAGCCAATGGGACGTCGCTGTTTCCAGAGTAGTGCTCGTCGGTCTCAACCGCCATGTGGTGGGGCTTCGTGATTTTATCGCGGAATCGACGGGTCTTGAAACTCTCTATCTGGACGAAATTCCCGATTTTGCAACGTTTACAAATGGCTCGCGCGAGGCGCCGGCGTATGTCAGCTGCATAGGCTGCTCGATTGCCCCGCTAGACCTTATGCCGAAGCAGTTTCGTCCCGCCCGCAGAATCACTGTCGATGACGACGACGCCTCGGTTATGCCGGGCGTTATAATGTGCGCCATCATAGTCGTGGGCGCGCTGCTTATATCAGCTTCTTCATGGCTCAGCTACGCCCAGACGGTAGACGATTTTAACAGCGTTCAGGCGCAGGTCACGAGTCTGCAGCCTTCCCAGCAGCTTTACGACAAATATGTCTCCTATCAGGACGGCGAAACCTCTGTTGCCGCTCTTGCCGCGATGACGGACACTCCCAACGCCGGGCTCGTCAGCTTTTTCGGAGAGCTCGAAGCGAAAATGCCCTCAAGCATCCTGCTCCTTTCGGCATCCTGCACAAACGACGGCGTTTCTTTGAATATCACGGTCGGCAGCTATACCGACGCGGCCGCGGTCATTTCGGCTCTGCGCGGCTTTGAAAGCATCGCGGAGGTCGATGTTACCGACCTTGGCAAAGTAGCTAATGATACGGGCAGCGTAAGGATTTCGTTTACCGCGAACTGCCTCTATGGAACAAACCCGTATCTGAATAAGATAAACCCCTACAGCAGTTTCGTCGTTCCCTCAGCGCCTGCCGATGAAACGGCAGACGCCTCAGCCGGTACGTCGGCGGATTCGGCGGCGGGCAGTACGTCTGATTCACAGGCTCAGTAGTCATAGGAGGTTGAATAATGAAAATTTCCAAACATGACCAGAAGCTGATACTTGTATTGCTGGGTTTAGCTATTTTTCTCGCGGCCTACTTTGGGATATGCCGTTCCTTCAATAACAAGAAATCGGACATCGAGTCGCAGATAACGGAACTTCAGGCGCAGGTCGATACGCTGAACGGGTATCTTGCAAATCAGACCACTTATCAAAGCGAGATTGACAGGATAAGCAGCGAGATAAGCGCAGAGTTTGCAAAATATCCCGACGATGTCCGCAGCGAAGATCTGATAATGTATGCAACCGAGCTGGAGGAAAAAATCGGCCTGAACATCAGCAGCATTTCAATTTCTTCTCCCGAGGTGGTTTCAACCTTTTCCGTCCCCGAGCAATCCGGCGACAGCTATGAGGTCGTTCCCATCGCCGTCGTTAAAGAAGGAATGACTGTACAATGCACCCTGAGCTATGAGCAGCTCAAAAAGCTGATAGATTATATTTACGCAAATTCAGAAAAATCAGATATTGCGAATTTGTCCATGAGCTATGATGCGGAAAACGCAGATCTTTTCGGTACGATAACGATAGATAAATACTTCATTGTTTCGGCGGATTACACCTATACTCAAACTGATATACCCTCGGTTGATACGGGTACGGACAATCCCTTCGGTACCTTCTCGATAGTGACCACCTCAGCCACGCCCAGTGCGGGCTAAACAAAACTAAACTATTTCCCGCTCCGTTTCGGGGCGGGAATAATGGGTTTTTGGACAGTTTTCCGGAAGGAGGGGAACAGCATGATAAAGCCATTATCCAAGGACAACAGGGGCCTGACGCTTGTGGAGCTTATTCTCGGCACCGTTATCCTGGCCATAATTATTGTTCCCCTGCTCCATACCTTTGTTACAGGAGCAAGCACGGAATATAAAAGCCGGAAATACGGCGAGGCGACAGAGGCCGCGCAAAACCTTGCCGAACAAATTCAGGCAACCGACGCCAACCTGCTTTTATCAAACTCCCGTGCCGTTGACTCGAAAGCATACTTTTACAGTTCGGCCGATTTGAGCACAGGTAACAACGGCGTTACAGCGGCGCCGGCGCCTGATGCCGGTAAATATTACATCGGAATAAAAAACTATTCCTACGGCGGTTCACTGTTTAATGCCCTTATCACGCTTGACACAAGCGCCGCAGCAACGGGAACGGCCAACACCGCACCCGTAATCGTCGGAAATCAGATGGACGCTTCAATCGATATGACTCAGGCGGACACCGGTGCCGCGGACGCTCTGCTGGCGGAATGCGGCAACCTGGCGGTAACAGATCCCAATTCTCTGACCCTCGGTTATCTTACCCGCAGCGTCACCTTAAATGTAACCAGAACCGCAGGCTCAGCCGCAAATACATATTCCTATCAAATACAAGCCTCCTTTACTTATACTGAGAATATTCCCTACAAAATCGGCTCCAAATCATATAATTACTACTTTACGCATACTGAACAGGCCCTGGCAAGCGTCGTGAATATTACCGATTCAACCGATTACAGCCCAGTTTTTTCCGCATTTTTGTTTTTCGACGCATATTACCGGAGCAGCATGGCAACCGAAACAATACTGATTAACAATTCTACCGGGCAGGACATCAATTTCTTTCTTGTCAACACCAATACCACGAGCTCGATGCCTTTAAACTACGGCGCGCTCGTATGGTACAAATATCAAACATTCCTGGGTCACGCGCCTGTGAACAAACTTATCTACACAAATCTCCCCTACGCCGAAGTTGAATATCGGGCCGCTGAAAGCGAGTATCTCAGAAAGACTCTGAATGTAAGCGGATATCTGGTCGAGACAAAACAGCTTAAACGAAAGTTTGCGGTTGATATTAAGCTGTATAAGAGCGGCGCGGCGTTTACCGGAACTACCATTGCGGGAATTGACTCAACAAAGCTGAATTACTGACATCTGATTGAAAGGAGAAACAAGCAGTATGCACAAGCGGACTCTTAGCCGGCACAGCGGACAAAAAAACGGCGGCAGCGCCATCATAACAGTCGTTGTGTCCATGCTGTTCGTTATGGCGCTTGGCGCAGCTCTCCTTTTTACGACCTATACAGGGTACTCGATTGAGATTACCCAGCGCGGCGACAAGGAAAATTTCTATGAGGCAGACTCAGCCATGGATGATATGCGTCTGGGAGTTCAAACGCTGCTGTCCGAGGCGGTCGCACAAGCATATACGGATGCGCTGGCGAGCTACACCACTACAATTGCGGCAGGTGTGGATCCGCAGACAGCTTTTAACGACAATATCACTGCCCAGCTTTTATTGAAAACAACCTCGGGCGGGGTAGCCTATTTTATCTCGTCCACCGTCAGCGGAAAAACCGTTATCTCCGGCTATAACGCCGCCGCGCTGCGAACCTTCATCGATTCCGCCGTTCTCGCCGATACTTCGATTACCGTTTCCGTAAGCGGCAGCACCGCTGCCCGCAGCAGCAGCGAAGCAGGCGTGCTGGAATCCGTATCCCTTAAGTCAGTCGGCGTGCAGTATATACAAAGCGGCTATGAATCCAATATCACCTCCGATATTGTCATTGCAATGCCGAACTTTTTTGCAAACTCGTCAGTCGCCTCCAGTATCAACAAGTACGCGATAATTGCGCACAACAGTGTGATACACAATTCAGGCGGTCCGTCCACTGTCGCGGGAGGCAGCGTTTTCTCCGGCAGCGGAGGCGTCGTCGTATCCGGCAGCGGCAACACTCTCACTTTTTCGGGCGGCGATCTGATCTGCAAGGGTACTATTCTTGTAGACAATTCCGCGGTACTTTCGTTCAACGCAACAGATAACGAGCTTTGGACAAATGAAATTCAGGTCGGCGGAAAGGAAACTGGACCGGGAACGGCAACCCTTGACGGAAACGTATTTGTTGCGGACGACCTTTCTCTGAACGGTACAGGCGCTTCCGTGACCCTAAGAAATACATACTTCGGCTTTGGAAACAGCTTTTCTTCTTCAAAAGAAAGCAGTTCTATTGTTATTAACGGCAGAAGCTCCACTCTCGATATCAGCCAGCTCAACTCTCTTTCTCTGGCCGGCGTCAGCTTTATCAATTTCGGCACCTCCGGAACGGAAACAGACACTTATTCAATTCCCATGGGCGAATCGCTGTCCATCAAGACCGATCAGCTGGCTTATCTCGTTCCTTTGAAGTGTATCACTAATTTTGCATCGAACCCCTGTGTATTTGATAATAACGCGACCTTTTCTCCGACAATTGACATGAATACTGTGCTTTGGGGTACGGGCGCAAACGCAAAAAAGCTCTCCGACTACATCGGCGGCGCAAAAGGCAGCATTCAAACCCTGTATAAGCCTTTGGGAGACAACGCCAACAATATTGTTTATGTCTTTCTGGTTTTCAGCGACAAGCAATATGCAAACGCGTATTTTCAGGATTACTTTACGGCTGACAAAAGCAAGATATCGCAGTACATGAGCCTCTATGTAAATTCATTCGACAAGGCAACTGAAACCGATACCGCCGGAAACACTTATTACACCCCTTCGGGCGGTACGCTCACGCTTAACCCTGCCAGCGACACGGTCTACGCCGCGGGCGCTCAGCTGCTGTACAGCAAAATGCAGTCGCCCTACCTGGTCTTTGTCAACGACAGCGAAATAGATACCCTCGCAACCCAAACCCAAAAAACCCTCCAATTCAAAAACACCTCTAATCAAGTAGTTGCGGTTGTATCCGCTGCGGATAACTTCCCCTATAGTTTGGCTTACGATCCCTCAATAACCGTCAGACTGATTATTTCATCGAAAGACGTAACCGTAAGCTCGCCTTACACCGGAATAATCATTGCGGGCAGGGACGTTACCCTCCAAAGCAATGTAACCGGCGCAGCGCTTGACGCTTCCATTCTCGACGCGACCTGCACAGCAAACGGAAAAACCTACACGTTGGCCGACTTCATAAACAACAGCGCTCAATTCGGCGGAGACTCGAAAACAAAAGAAGACCTTTGGAACCTTGATTCGCTCGTCTACTACAAAAACTGGACCAAGCACTAAAGAAATATGACGCAGAAGGCGGAGGTGATGGCTTGAAAAGCAGGAATAGCGGCTTTACGATCGTTGAACTTATAGTCGTAATGCTAATAATCGGCATTATAACAGTCATTGCAGGTCTTTCGGTTTCCACCTCCACCGCCGCAAAGACGCAGAGAACCGCGGCTTCGATTGATTCTCTCATATCAAAGTGCAGAACGGATACTCTCGGCCGCTCGGGCAGCGTGTATCTAACTTTGTCGCTTGACAGCAACGGAGATATTGTTTGCACGCACTCCGACGGCACGAATGTCAGCGCCGATACTTTTTCGGGCAAAGGTATCTCGGTTACTTATCAAACCACAATTACACCGTCGGTTGCGCTTACATCCAGTAATTCGCTGACTCTTTCTTTCAACCGCTCAACGGGCGGGCTGAATATGCAGTCCGGCGCCTACTGCACCTCGATTATTTTTACGGGGGGAAGAACTTACACCATTGTGCTTGTTCCCTCTACGGGCAACCACAGTCTGACTTAGGGAGAGCGTTATGAATAACGACGACAGAGGTTTTACGCTCATCGAACTCATTATCAGCATTGTAATTTTGGGGATTGTGCTTTCTTCGGTCTTCGGCTTTATGCTGGCAGGGTCGCGTTCATACAGCACAGTAACAAACCAGCTTAACCTTGACCTTCAGGCACAGCTTGCCGTAAACCAGATATCCGAATATGTCATCGACTGCAGCGCAGGGCTCTATTTTAGAAATGGCAAACTCTATGTTGTAAACGAAGACCCCGAGCCCGACACTCTCGGCAATACCACCTATACGGCCCACGTATTCCAGCTCACCGACGGCTCTATCAAATACGGAACCGGCGCCGCCGCGAAAAGCACAACGGACGGTACGTTCAGCTGCAGCGTCACGGCAGCAGATCTCCTTGTAAAGAACGTCACGGGGTTTTCGGTCACCCAGATAAGTTCGGACGGCGTAAACGTCACCTCCGTGCGCATTTCGCTTAATCTTGCCAACAATTCCGCAACTTACAGCGGTATCAAGACGATTGCTCTACGAAATAAGCCAGCAATCACCGTTGTCAGCTGATTAAGACAGCATCAGGTTTTTTCGTATCCTACCAAAGGAAGGAGTCCCGACTTATGAAACAAAAACACTACCGGCTGCGAAGAGCGCTTTCCTTCGTTCTCAGCCTTGCCGTTATTTTACCTGCAACCGTTTCCCTGGTCGGAGACAGCGGCTCGGCACAGGCTGCGACGAGTCTGAACCATATTGAGGAAATCAAAGACGCCGGCGATACCTTTGATATACTGGAAATCGTCCCCACGGCGGTACAGGGCAGCATCGGCTACTACGTTGACGGACAGGAGCCCAGCGCGAACTGGTTAGACGATGTGGCAAACGGCGTATACGGCACAACCGCGACGAACCGAACAACAAACGTTAATAAATATTTTAACAATCTCATTACCGGCGGAGTTCTCAGCGCGACAGCCGATGCGGCTCCTCTTTACCAGACGGCGGTCTACGCCGAGGCCTACCCCTGGCTGAACACAAACAGCTACACAAAAACGATAACGCTTGCCACCGCGTACACGGTACCGGACGCATCATCGAGGGGTACGTTTTCAGCTGTCACGGCCGGAACGGGCGCCTTTACTCAGACCGGCACACTTACTATCGGCGGTACCAAAGACTATATTCAAATTATTGACTATTTTTCGGTGACCGACACAGACCAGTCCGGTCAGAAATTCTATTACAGCCCGACCTTCACAAAAATAACCGATAACACCGCCTATACGACAAATTCGGCAATCTACACGAACACCGCAACCATAAATAACCCAAACGCCACTCCAACCGCAAACGGCTATGTATACTTCGGAACTGTCGGCGCCTCCGACTTTCCCGGTATGGAAATCGGCGGAGCCTACTATTACGTTTCAGCGACCAACACGCCTTTAGCCAACAACACAACAAACAAATATGTCGCGGTATCCTCGTCAAGCAAAAGTGTCACAGCCGGAAGCGGCTACTTCAGCGTTTCATTAGCATATACTTATGTGGGCACAGGCGGAACATATAATTTTGCATCCAACAGCCCCTCTACGAAGAAAAACACCGTTTATTGCAACACCATATACTACACGGGCGGCTACACAAACAACAACTGGTTTTTAAGAAACGTCTTCGACTGGGAGGCGGGGGAACCCAAGCCGACAGTCAAGGTCAACTCAGTGGTAGGAAATCTTGTGACTACCGACATGGTCGACAAGGCGGAGCTTATTGTCCTGTCTTACGGCTTTTATCCCGACACCTCCGCTGACGGCACACAGACTGCATACACTGCCACTACCGACATAAGCACACCGGTCTCAACTGCCATTTCGACCGCGGTTAACGCCAAAAAACCTGTTATTGTGGATACGCGGCTTTACGGCAATACACGAAATCTTCAAAAACTCGCGAAATTATTGGGTGCAACCAGCACTACGTCCACCACAAGTTTTGTTAATAACAGCGTATTTCTCTTCGCGCCAAATACCACTGCCCCGGCTCGTTACGCTTTGGTGACCAATAATTTCGCCACCGCGTATGCTGCGAGCACCTACAACACTTCCTCGGGCGGCTTCTATCCCGCCTATGATGAAATCGTCTACGAAAATTTCATACGCACTCAGACGGATCCCTCAGCCACGACGCTTCCTGTGGAAATCAATATGGCCCGGGCGATACGTCATATCATAAACTTAGCGAATCCGCGCTACAGAGGGACAAAAGACAGTGTGCGCGTTCTTTCGATAGAACCGAGCAGCGAGCATACCCTTACGACGGCTATGGTACAAAGCTGGGGGTATACCGGTACTATCACAATCGCATATGTATCGACGCTGGAGCTTGTCGGCAAGATAGACGATCTCATCGAAAATTACGACATCATCTATGTCGGCAGCAACGACGGCAGCTCCGCCGGCAAGAATCTGCGGCTTGACGGCAGTTACTTGTACGCAAACATCGGTGAGGAAGTTACAATCCGCAACGATGTCGTCGGTCTGACCGACGCGGAGTATTCCGACTCTGTCTACTACTCAGACGACGGCGGCGCCACAAAATACTATGCGCTTAAATCTGCCCAGCAGACACGCTATTCCGGAAACGACCTATCAGCGGCAAAGCTTACCGAGCTTAACGAATTCGCCGCCGCCGGCCACCCGGTAATATACGCGGACGGTTTAGCCTGCAAATATTCAATTTCCGCTGTCGTTACAGGAGCTGCATCTGCTAGTGGGGCCAGCGCAGTACTGACGGCAAGCCCCTCAATAACAGGCACAAATCCCGCTTCCGCAGGCCCATATTATGAGTGGTTCAAAAAGAACACCTGGGACAGCGGCTACTCTTCGTTGGGACAATATGCCTCCACATATACTGCAACATCCGACGGTGAATACTACTGCAGGATTCGCTATACCATCAGCGGCTCTACCACTTATGCATACAGCAACAGCGTCGTCGTCACGATAACTGCCGCGCAGTCGTCAATCGTCCTCAGTGGAAGCGACACTACCGGCACTGCAACTTATGATTACAACCAGTGGTGGTGGCCTTATTCTACGCAGCACATCACATACACATATAGCTTTGAAACTTACATAAGCGGCGACGGCAACTCAATCGTCACGGGTTACTACACAGACAACGGCGAAGGGTGGAGCCCCACGTTTGCTTTGCAGTGGTATAAAAACGATACCCCTGTCGGCGGTGTGAGTTACCTCGGCTATAGCGATTCCAGCACTTATACGCCGACAGACGGCGGAACATACTACTGCAAAATCACCTTATCTTCCATCTCAAACAGCGGGACCCCTTATAATCTCGTATGTACGCCCGCTCAAACGAAAACCGCTACGGCTACATATACTTCGGCCTCATCCGTCATCGTTCCGGGTGATATTGCCGGTACGCCGATAACAGCTTCCGCGGTAGCAGGACAAGACTTCTATATAAACGGCAGCAAGGTCGATAACTGCTCGAATATGTACACGTTTTTGGATGGTAATAAAGACCTCGAAAACGTTATGCGCGCCGGCGACATCGACTCGGCCACCCTGCAGCGCTACCTTAACTTTTCAGAGCCGGCGATTAACTTAACGTCGTATCCCACCACATACAGGAATTCCAGCGGCTATATAACTCCTCTTGCCAAGGACGCGGGCAGTGACCCTGCAACCTACACGCTCCGCTATGACTTTACCATAGCTAACCCCACCGACACCACTCCGACCGCCACGGGCTACTATTGCAACCTGTACATCGATT
>Ga0074193_1001255_pt1 | contig 32656 bp, 41 predicted proteins | sample EPASupsiteHSE605_FD_64523 | JGI IMG/M metagenome (GOLD analysis project Ga0074193, IMG submission 64523) | Bioremediated contaminated groundwater from EPA Superfund site, New Mexico - Sample HSE6-05 | ecosystem: Environmental > Aquatic > Deep subsurface > Groundwater > Contaminated ... | reverse complement strand
CAAGGCAAAGGTGATCACGAAGCGATCCTATGGATTTCGCACATACGACGGGCTAAAAATAGCTTTATATCATGGGCTTGGTGACCTGCCGACCCCGAGGGCTACCCACAGATTCTGCTGAGGAACCTCTTTTAATTGTAGACATTGAATCCGGCAATGTTATTACAATATCATACTCAGAAAATGTTATAAATTCTCTTGTTTGCCACGAAGAGTCAAGGCATATCTTTATTGAATTTATATTCGGTATCGCACTTATATCGTACTGGTTAATAAAAATTTACCGAGAATATTCAGTAGAATATTCACTAATAAATATATCAAGTTATTCATTAAGCTTATTTCTACTTTCTATGGTTATGTTTTTCACAAAAATAGATTTTAAAAATAAAAAATTAAAATATAATTTCATTTTGAACATAACAATCAGTGACATTGTTGAACGATTAAAGTGCCCAATTCTTTGCAAGATAAAATCATCAGCCCATTAAGTCGCAAAAATGCAACGAATGATCTCGCCTACTCATTTCCCACACTGTCCTTGGAATTCCCCAGGTTAATTTTATGAATCCCCCGCATTTTCTTGGTCAATGCGGGAATGTAGAGTACAACGCCTCGCCAGGCATATCCCTGCTTCAGATGATTCGAATTGGATTGTTGCGTGACTGATGCCAAAACGATGGTGGAGATCTTCACGAATTTGCGCCAGCAACTCATTGTTTTCATCGGGGGAGGAAAGAATCATATGCACGGTCAAGGCAACATCAGTTGTACTTAAGCCCCAAATGTGGAGATGATGAACATTTTTCACGTTTGGAAAATTCCATCACATTCTTTCAATTCCATTTTTCCGAACCCTTGACCTGTTTTGCAAAAAAAACGATGTTTTTGAGGGAACCTTGCGTATTTCCCCCCTGGTAGTTTGCTGAAATAGCAAAGATATTTTTTTTTACAACCTTCCTGCTTTATTTTTTCAAGCACCTGCCAATTGTTTTCGATCTAGGCTAAATTCATGTAACCGGCATGTAACCAACAAAAAAAGCACCTAGCGATTTCTCGCTAAGTGCTTGATTTACTGGAGCCGATAAGCGGACTTGAACCGCTGACCTACTGATTACGAATCACGGGGACAACACCCTAACCAACCGTAACACAACTTAATTAGAGTTGACAATACAACAAGATACGTTAGAATGAAACTTAACGGAGAATAACGAAAAAAGGCGAAAACAACCCTTAAAGGTAGCACCGAGGTAGCACCGAGGTGGCTCTGATAACCCACTGAACACCGGTCAGGAGGCCACGCCATGGCAAAGGAAAGTGTCAATTTCACCAAGGCAAATCTTGAGCAATTGGCGGCGCCGGATACTGGGCGGCGGTATGTTCACGACGCAAAGGAATCCGGCCTGGTTGTACAGGTAACCCCTGCAGGCCGGAAAACCTTCCAGCTTTACAAGAAGCACCAAGGCCGACCGGTACGCGTGACCATCGGCACATTCCCAGACCTTACAGTTGAGCAGGCCCGGAAGAGGGCCAGAGAGATCAAGGTTGAACTCTCCAACGGTGAGAATCCCAACGACAAATTGAAGCAGCAGCGCCAGGAAATGACCTTTGCCGACCTGTTCAACGAGTACATGGAGCGGCACGCCAAGGTAAAAAAACGGTCCTGGCAAGAGGATCAAAACCAGTTTGACAGATACCTTGCTCCCCTGGCCAACAAGCGGCTTTCCACGATCACCCGGCAGGATATAGGCACCCTTCACAGCAGGATAGGCAAGACCGCTAAGACTGCGGCAAATCGTTGTCTTGCCCTTGTATCGTCCGTTTTTGGCCGTGCTATCGAGTTCGGCTTGTGGGAAAGTCTGAACCCCTGCCTGGGGATCAAGAAATTTTCCGAGCAATCAAGGGACCGCTTCCTTTCTGCTGATGAGCTGGGCCGTTTTTTTCAAGCCCTGGAACAGGAGCCGAGCAGCACAGCGCGGGACTTCTTCCTTGTGGCCCTGCTGACCGGAGCCCGGCGTGCAAACGTCCTGTCGATGCGATGGAGTGATCTTGACCTGAAGGCCGAAACCTGGCGCATTCCGGAGACCAAAAACGGGACACCTCAAACAGTGCCCCTCGTTGGCCCTGTTCTCGAGATCCTGCAGGCCCGGCGAAAGGCCACCTCTTCCTTTTTCGTCTTCCCTGGCAAGCAATCAGCAAGTGGACACCTTGAAGAACCCAAACGAGCCTGGAAGCGGATTTGTCAAGCCGCCGGGATCGATGGCGCACGCATCCACGACTTGAGGCGCACCATGGGGAGTTGGCAGGCCATGACCGGCGCCTCGTTGCCTATCATTGGCCGGAGCCTGAACCACAAGAGCGCATCCACAACCACCATTTACGCCCGGCTTGACCTTGACCCAGTACGCGGCGCCATGGAGACGGCAGCGGCGGCCATGCTTGAAGCTGGCGGAAAATAACGCTTTCGCTTTCGTGGGGATAGAGGGCACTCGACAAGCCGCCTATCCTGGTGCGGTTTCCCCGCGATCTATACCAGGGCGCTACAGGAGCGCAATACATGAACCTTCCCCGCGTTTACTATACCCTGCCCGAACTGGCGGAAAAGTGGAAACGATCCGAAAGCGATCTGCTCCAAATGGCAGCGGCTGGAGAACTGGAATTGTCGGTGAAGTATAGGGGGTGGGCGCTTGACCAAACTACGGGCCATATTCTGCCGGTAAAGAGTCACGTTCAGTTGTACCCTCAGGGTGTGGAAGCCCTTCAAGATGGAATCACTAAGGTAGATGGCGCAAGCCTCAGGGGGAATTCTGTTATGATTCCCACAGACGAGCCCAGCCTGAATAGACTCAAATGCTGGGCAAGCGAATTTGACTCACTGCTTCCCTTTGTTGAAGTGACGCCGCTTGAAATCAAAAGACTTGGCGATTTGCGCATCCTCCCCGCCGAAGCGGAGCGGATGGAAGCCAAATTTCCCGAACTGGCCGGGCGGAATGAGACCTCCGCTGAAACGGTTGACCAGGCCCGGAATGGAACCGCTGGGCAAAGTGGACCGCCCCCGCTTGACCCTATGAAAGCTATTCCTGGCGGATGGAAAGGTATAGCTGGAGAACTTGGGAAAACGCCAGGCTATGCCAAGAAATATTGCAAGAACAATGGTATCAGGGTTGAGCATGACAAAGCCGGAAAGCCCTGGACCACCCCTGAAGAAATAGCCCGTTCAAGACTCATCAAATAACCCTACCTCAACACAAAAAGCGGGCTTTTCTTTACCCGCTTTTCCCCCTCCTTTTCACCCCTTTTCACCCCCCTATTAGCCCCCTTTCACCCCCTTCACATGCAAGTCAACTATTTGAAATACTGTTGTTTTTTTTATAAATGGCGGTATCTTAACGGACATCAAATAACCAATCGGTTGCGGAGGTGTCCGATATGATGACAACTGCAAGTGAACAACCCGCCCTTAAGCGAAAGCTTTCCCTTTCTCCCCAGAAAACCAAAATCGAACTGAAGACAGTCACACCACCATGGACGCCAGACGAAACAGCTCAATTCCTGGGCGTAACCGTCGGCACGTTACAGGTTTGGCGCTGCACAAAGCGTTACCCGCTGCCTTACCTAAAAATCGGCCGGAAAGTGATGTATGACCCTGAAAAAGTCGTCGCCTTCAAAGAGTCCTGTACGGTTGCTTGACATGACCTCCCACGAACAAAAGCAAATTGTCGCCGACCTGGCCGAAGCCAAGGGCCTGCAGGGGGCAAGCGTTCGGCTTGGTCGGGCCGGGTACGGTTTCTTTATCAAGCACGGCGACCGCGTCCTGCACGATGCGATTTTCGATTTTGATGAGGCGGTTTGCTTCCTGAAAAATTACGACGTCGGCGACTCCCGGCTGGATGATGAGCACTGAGCGTGAACACTGGTTGGGTAAAGCTCCACAGGAGTTTGTTGGAATGGGAGTGGTGGCACGATCACAACACCAGTCGCCTCTTTATCCACCTGATCTTGACCGCGAATCACAAGGAAACCAAGCACTGCGGTCACAGTATCCCAAGGGGCGCGCGCGTGGCCGGATATCCAAAATTGTCTAAAGAAACAGGGCTTTCCGTGCAAGAACTGAGGACTGCTTCAGCAAAGCTAAAATCAACAGGAGAAATAACAGGAAAATCAACAGGCAGTTTTTCAATCATAACCGTCTGTAATTATGACAAATACCAGTCGAATGAAATCGACGATCAACAGGAAAATCAACAGGCAAGTCAACTGTCGATCAACAGGCTACCAACAGGAGGCGTAGCGCAAAGTGCTGTTAATTCGTCATTAAACGAACCCCTAAGAATGGAAGAAGTAAAGAAAGAAACTACCTTGCGCAAAAGCGCAGGTGAGAGCGCCAGATTTGCAGAGTTCTGGGCCGCATACCCGAAGAAAAAGTCAAAAGTCGATGCAGCCAAGGCATGGAAACAATCCAAGGGTGATTCCATTTTCAATGAAATTCTGGATGGCCTGGGCCGGGCAGTTGCCTCAGCAGATTGGCAAAAAGACGATGGGCGTTTCATCCCCTACCCTGCGAGCTGGTTACGCGCCGGTGGTTGGATGGACGAAGCCGGGAGCCCTACCATGAAAACCTGTGAAAACTGCAGACACAACCATCAAGGCGCATGCTCGACACCGGGTACAAGGTGTGACGCGTGGGCGGGAGAAAGCGAATGGGCGCAATGAGGGAATTGCCACACAGCCGCGAGGCCGAGCAAGGGATACTTGGGTTTTTCTTGGTCCCTGGCACCAACACCAGAGAGCAGTTTATCGAGTACTCCCCTGTCCTGGGCCCTTCTTCTTTCTATGCGCTGGCGCACCGGTTGATCTACGAAAGTATCCTGGCGGTTGATCAGGCCGAAGATGTTGAGATCGGTTTAGTGACTGTTGTCAATGACCTTGAAACCCGTGGAAAACTTGGACAGGTCGGGGGTGCCACTTACGTCGCCAGTTTGACCGATATGATCCCAATCGCAATTGAACTTCGCGGGTGGGTAAAAATCGTCACCACCAAAGCATTGCAGCGCCAGATCATCGAACTGTTGAGCGCGGCGACCGCTGAGGCCTACCAAGGGGAAATGAGTCCGGAGGATATAGCTGAAAAACTTTCGCGCGGCCTGGGCCAGCTGATGAAGGGCCGCACCAAAGCCGCCGAGATCTGCAAAATTCTCAAAGAGACCATGGCTGAGATCGGGGACCGGGCGGAGGGGCGGAAGGCGCCGGGATTGATGAGCCGGTTTCATGAGCTGAATATCAAGACCCACGGCTTTCACCCTGGCGACCTCTTCATTCTGGCCGCTCGCCCGTCGATGGGTAAAACCTCGCTGGTAATGTGCCTTGCAAAGGATGTTGCCGTCAGCGGGGCCCGGGTGTTGGTGTTCTCGTTGGAAATGAAAGACAGCCAGCTTGTTGAACGCATGCTTGCCGAGGAGACCGGCGTGCTGCTTGACGCGATTCGCACCGGCAACCTTGAGCATGGGCAACGCGTAGCTCTTGACCGGGCAGCGGAGAAAATCAGCCGCCTATCTATCAAAATTGACGACCAGGCCGGCTTGTCAATCGGGCAGCTACGGGCGAGGGCCAAAGCTGAAGCGTTGAAGGGAGGGGTGGATTTGATCGTTGTCGACTACTTGCAACTCGTTTGCGCCCCTGGGGCGCAGAACCGGGAAAGGGAAGTCTCGCAGATCAGCGCCGGGTTGAAGGCCCTGGCCAAAGAATTAAACGTTCCGGTGATTGCTTTGTCGCAACTCAACAGAAGTTTGGAAGGTCGCCAGGACCCAACGCCAAGGCTTTCAGACCTGCGGGATTCGGGGTCTATCGAACAGGACGCCGACGTTATCGCCTTTATCAACAGGCCCAAAAATGGCAGCAAGGGGCCGATGGCTGACAAGGCCGAATTGATCGTTGCGAAACATCGAAACGGAGCAACCGGCAACCTATACCTCAAGTTCGAGGGGCATTTTTGCCGGTTCAGGGAGGCTTGATATGCAAAAAACAGACAGCAACGAGGTTCGCTTGACCGGCGCCATTGAAAAAATCAAGTCGGTCCCCACCAAGACCGGCGCCGCGATGGCGGAAATCATTCTCCGTGTTCGGCAAGACCGTTTCCGAGTACTGGCCCACAAGAACGTGGCTGAGCACCTGCTGGTGGCCGCTGGGCCGAATGACCGCCTTTCCCTGACTGGGACCGTTCAGCCGTCCAACTGGAAAGACGAGGCCACCGGGGAGTGGAAGAACAGCTTTTCCATTGTGGCCTGGGCGGTGGAAATTCACGGCGACAAAATCAGCTTTCAACGGAAACAGGCGCAGCGGCAAGCCGGCCAAGGGCTGCACCAGAAATACGAAATCCCCACGGCACAGGCCGGGGATCCATTTTAAACGGGAGAGACAACAGATGACCAAAGAATCATGCGAGCAGGAAATGGCAGCGGCAATGGCGGTATTAGATGGCGCGTCAAGAGAGGTGCTTATCGAATCTCTGATAAGCGCATCAGGAACGCTTTACAGCCTCATGAATGGCGAGCCCAGCACCGGCCAAGAAATGGAGCTGGTCGCTGTTCAGATGGCGGTGGAGTTCGTCAAGGATAACCAGACGGCGGCGGTAGAGGCAGAGGCCCTTGCCACCGTCGACCCTGCAAGGGCAACAATCAACTGAGGGTGCGCCACGGAGTGGCGGAGGTCGCGAAGATGGGTAAACTGGAAAATGACATGAATGAGATCAAGGCGATGATGGCGCGGATAATCGACCAAAGCAGGATTTTGAGAGAACGCCTAGGAATTATCGAGCCCGAAAGAAAACGGTTGGCAACGATAATTGATTTCAAGTCCCGGCAAGTAATTCGGTCGCGTGAACGCAGTGGCCAATAGGCAACATCACCCAAGGTGCAGGCAGAGTGATTCAATGACAGAGCAAGAGTTACAGCAGATTCAGCAGGAATTCGAGGCGGAATGCAAACCACTTCTCCAATGGGTTGCCGGGAAGATGGGCGCCATGGTTGGCCGGCGCGAAGTGGTCAAGCTGGCTATGCTCAACGAGGGGCTGAGGAGCTTGGCCTTGCACGCAGCGGAACAGCTCCGAGAACTGGACAACGAGCAACCGGCGGGGCCTGGGGCGGGGGGAGCAGGCCCGTCCCTGGTGCTAAACGACATTTTTTGACAACTGAGGGGGCCACATTGGACGCAGTAGAAACAAATCATCGATTCGAGGAAACCTTGAGGCATGCCACCCGCGACCAGCTTGTAACGGCGCTCTGTGTCATGGCTGAAAACCTGGCTCGAATATCTGGCGGCGATGTTGACGACAAGGAGCGCTCTTTGCTGTCGAAAGAGGTTGTCGTCGGCCTTATCGAACGGGGCAACAAGACGAACCTTGCACCGGGCCGCAGGCCACAAAACGAGGCCCTGAGTTCTATTCTGAACACGTTTGGGGAGACCAAGGGGATCTGTGAAACATGGGAAGAGCGGCGGCTGCGAGAGATCCGGCAAACGCTCACTTTTGACCATTCAACCGAGGACAGAAACAGTGAAAGCGAAAATTGAGAAAAAAACGCCCCAACAGGCAAAAATGGCAAAGCAGCGCCTCGAATCATGCTTGAAGAGCGCAACCAAGGAACAGCTTGCCGCAGCACTTTGCACGGTGGGTGAGAACATCACCGCGATGACAACTGAGTGCCCCGACAGCAGCACAACCACGTGGTTGTCGGCAGAGGTGGTAACTCACCTTCTCGGAAAAAACGGAACGGCTACTGGCACATCTCCGAAGCGTGAGACCCTGAACCGGGTCTACCTGCGCCACGGTGAAGGCGAGGATTACGACCCCGAAGACTACCCCGATGCAGAGGACCAGGTTTCATCCATTGCGGTGATCTTTGGAACACCACGGGGGGGCCTGTTCGAGGCTGACCAGACGCGGCGGATGCGGAAAATTCGCGGGATGCTCAAAAACGGTTGATCCGGAACAATCACATTATCAGGAGAATATCATGGTTGATTTGAAAGACATCAGCAAAGCGCTGAACGGCTTGGTTATGGAGAAGGAAAAGGTTCAATCCCGATTGGATACATTGCTCCAGCGGAAGCAAGAACTTCAACAGCTCCCACTGCCAAAGGCTGACTTTATCGCAATGATCATCGAGGAGCAGGGCCTTCGGGAAAACCAATTATCTTATCGGCTGTATCAGAAATACCGCCGGCGCATTGATGAACCGATGGCGCCGATCAGGATCAGAAACGTCAACGATTCCCCGCTGACCTGGCCAATGGGAACCGACGACATCCCCAACGACGTCTTACACGTTCTGTTTGAGAAACAGATCAACGAGACGCTTATCGAAGCCATGGAAAAATGGGACTGGCCGGAAGTGGTGGGGCCAACCCGTGCCGAACGTTTAGAGGAGCTGGCAACGCTGGACAAAGAGATTGGTGAACTGAAGGATTGGCTTCAACAGGCCGCCCAACTAGCTGGGGCGGCCTGATAGCATAGCGGCGCGCTCACAATCGTTAGAGGCCGCAGTGGGGGCAGTATCCCGCGTAAAACGATGGTCTGTACCGGGTGTTCGAACCGGTTGAGCTACGCGGGCAATTCTCTGGCCGCCCATGGAGAATCTTTCATGGGCGGTTTTTTCTTCCGGGGAAAGGTTTGGGTCCTTCCTGGGCTTTTCCTGCCGCGGGTGTTTCGAACCTCGACATATCACTGGTTACGACTTTGAAAACATCTACTTCCGCTTCCATGAGGGGGCAAACATGGCCACACAGCGAGATTTAGCGGAACATTTATACCTGAGTACCCGACGGATACGCGACCTCTTGAAAGCCGGGATTCTACCGTCTGGCGGAGCGGGTGCATCGTATGACCTGGACGCCTGCCGGGAGTCCTATATCAATTACCTGCGCGGCTTGGCAGCTGGCCGGGTGCGGGGGGAAGTAGAGGGCACCGAGCCGGGCGGGCCGCGTGATTATGACGAACTGCTGGTCATGGAGCGGTACAGGGCCAAGAAGTTGGAAAACGACGTTAAAGAGGGGAAGTTCGCCCCGGTGGAACTACTCACCGACGCCCTGCAGAAAGCTGGTAAAATCATCGTGGCCAACCTGGAGAGCCTACCCCTGTTGATGAAACGGCACTGGCCCGAGATTACCGGCGACCAGGTGACCATGGTGAAAAAGGCGGTGGCCGAGTGTCGGAACGCGGTTGCGGATATGCGGCTTGACGACGATCCAGAAAAAAAATCGGTTGACCGATTGAGGTAGCCGAGCTGCCGCCGTGGTGGCTTGTTGCGAGTGGGCGAAGGCCGGGAACCCAAAACAGAAGAGCAACATGGAACTTGGTTCCACGTTGGGGGAAATGGCCGAAGCCGCCGACGTATCGGTAAAGACCATCCAGCAAGCCAAAGCCGCCCACGCCGCCGGGCTTGGCGATCAGGTCCGCGATGGCGAGGAGTGGACAAACCCACTCCTTTTTTTTGCCCTAGATTGTTACCGTGTAACGTTTTTACTTGCAAAGGCTGGTTGATCGTTATACTGATAACATCAGTTACACGATAACAGGAAAATGGAGGTGACGAGTTGACAGCGGCAATGTCGAACGCCGAAAGGCAAAAACGGTTCAGGGAAAAAGCGATGGAGTCCAACTTGATCCGGTTGCAGATCATGATCGAACCCCACGTTGCGGATGATCTGAAAAAGGTCTGCGAGGAGAACGGATGGACTCAGCGCCAGGCAGTGGAAAAGGCAATCATCGAGCTTGCCGGTAAGGGTCAGACGGTTGAGCAATGCCGGCAAGTGGCGCAGGATATGGAGGTGCGCACACCATGATCAAATGGCGAGAAATCCCGGCCAGCGAGGCCGAGGCCAGGACCAGGATAATTTTGGAAATCATCGCCAAGGCGCTACGGCGCAAGGCGAGCGGAGGGCAACGCGATGAGATTGCCAAGAAAAAGAATTGAACACGGGCGAAACGCCGAAATAAGCTCAAAACAGGAGAAGCAACCATGGAAACGGAAAAATTGATAGATCTATTGGAGTTGTCACGAAAAATAGGCGATTCCATCATGAAGGATTCGGAAGCTGTAGCCTTTGTGGCTGAGGCGTTGCGTAATGACGTTGGAGAAAGTGCGTTCGTCGCGTCGGCCCTAGAAATAGTGCATGAACACATGACAAAGAGCCTTATCATTATGGAGGCGGAACTTGGCCACGGGATCAAAAATCTGATTGAAATGGCCGACGCGTGACCGACCACATCATTTATTCGGGAGCGAAGGCCATTTCTGAAGCTGTTGGCGTGAACTGGAAGAATCTGCCTTGGTATATCCGAGAAAAGGGTCTGCCCGCCTTCAGGATAGACGGCAAAGGCTCCTATATGGCTATTCCTGACGACCTGCGGGAGTGGATTTTAAAAATGCGGGATGAAAACTTGAAGCGATGAACGTGGATAATGTTGTGTTGGCAAAAAAAAAGGATGGCAAGAAGGGTAGCACCGAGGTAGCACCAACGAAAAAAGCACCTAGCCATTACTGGCTAAGTGCTTGATTTATGGAGCCGATAAGCGGACTTGAACCGCTGACCTACTGATTACGAATCAGCCGCTCTACCAAACTGAGCTATATCGGCTTTTGGGATGTGTTGTGGGTTCCGCAGGTGCGGTTTGAGGTTTCTTGATGTAGCAACTTTATGGTACAGTGTCAAGATTATGAATTGCTCTTTCCCCTCGATCCTCATAATTCTTCTGTTGCTGGGCGGTTGCCGAACCGAGGGGAGTGATCCGCCGAAAACCGAGACGCCGAAGCAACCCGCGAGCATAGCGCCAGCAAAGATTGGGTGTGCGGGATGCCACGACGAAGTCCAACTCGACCCGGCTCATCAACTGGCCTGCACCGCCTGTCACGGCGGCGCCGACCATGAAGGGCAGCTCGAAAAAGCCCACGCCGGCATGATCGCCCGGCCAAGCCATCCGCAGCATATGGCTGTAACCTGCGGCAAATGCCACCAACAGCAGGCAGCGAACGCCGCGCATTCCCTCCATTTCACCTTAGAAAACAAGATCAACGCAATCCGCAGCCATTTTGGCGCGTCAAACCACCTGTCCGATCCTGCGAGAATCCCCAATAACACCTCCATTTTCACCCCCCTGGCCCTGGCCGACGACATGCTGCGGCGGCGTTGCCTGCGCTGCCACGTCTTTGCCAAGGGCGACGACTATCCGGCCGTCACCCACGGCACGGGCTGCAGCGCCTGTCATCTGGCTTTCAAAGACGGCAAGATGCAGTCCCACGCCTTTGTCGCGCCCACGGACACGCAATGCCTGAGCTGTCATTACGGCAACCATGTGGGCAGCGACTATCACGGGCGCTACGAACACGACTACAACTGGGAATATCGCACCCCCTACACCTCGCAAACCACCAACAAAACCCCGCCCCGGCCCTACGGACTTGAATCCCACAACCTTGCGCCGGACATCCACCAGCAGCGCGGGCTGCTCTGCATTGATTGCCACCGGGACAGCGGCCACGCCAAAGCCGGGGCAATCTCCTGCCGAAGCTGCCACGATTGGAAGCCGGGACAACCGGTCCCGGCGCTTGGCAACCTCCAGGCGCGAGGCGATTCCTTGACGCTGACCGGACGCGCCGACGGCAAGCAACACGCGGTGCCGCGTTTGCGTCATCCGGCCCACGAGCAATACGGCCAGCAGGTGGCCTGTCAGGTCTGCCACGGCCAGTGGAGTTTCAACGACGCCCCCACCCATCTGCTGCGTTCCGCGTTTGCCGACTATGAACCCTGGGAGCGGCTGATCGTGCAGGGCAGTTCCGAAGTCGAGGCCCTGCTGGAGCACAACGTCTACCGTTCCGACGAATTGCCGCCGACCATGCGCGACGGCCTCACCGGCGAGTCCCGACCGGGCGTCTGGCTGCAAGGATACGGCCAGCGTCGCTGGGAACAGATGCTCATCGACAAAGACAGCGACGGCGTGATCAAGGTGTTCCGGCCCATTCTCGACCTCCGCCTTTCCATGATTGAGGCCGACGGCCAGGCGCCTTTCGACAACGTCAGCGGCCAGGGTTCCGGCCTGCTGCCCTATACGCCCCACACCACCGGCCATGCCGGGATGTTTTACCTTGATCGGTTCAAACATCTCCTCCCTGCCAACGTCGAGTAACCTCCGCATGAACGCCGCCAATCTGCGGGTGCGAATCGCGTTGTCCCTTATACTGATCGCGCTGTTGTGCGTCAGTTTCGGGTGCGCTTCCAAAACGTCGAAATACCCGCAACCGGAAGGAGGCGGGGCACCGGGTAAAAAAAGATCCAAAGGCAAGGGAACGGGAACGCAACGCCCCTATGTGATCAAAGGCGTCACCTACTACCCTATTCCTTCGGCGACAGGCTACATGGAACAAGGGCTTGCCTCCTGGTACGGCGAGCCGTTTCACGGCCGAAAGACCTCCAACGGCGAAACATACGACATGTACGGCGACACCGCCGCCCACAAGACTCTACCCATGGACACCATGCTGCTGGTTAAAAATCTGGAAAACGGCAAAAGCACCGTGGTGCGCATCAATGATCGCGGCCCCTTTGTGCAGGAGCGGATCATCGACCTGAGTTACACCAAGGCCAAGGCTCTGGGGGTTGTCGGCAAGGGAACCGCCAAGGTGGAGATTGTCGCCCTGGGCGCGCAGCAATCGGAAGAAGAGGTGATGGTGGCAAAAGGTCCTGAAAGACCGTCGACTCCGGGGCAGCCGAAATTCAAGCCCAAGCCTCACAAGGCGCCGCCGCCGACACCGGATTTCGACAAAGGCAATTTTTATGTGCAGGTGGGAGCGTTCGTCAAAATCGAGAATGCCAGAACCCTGGCCAAAGCCTTTGCCAAACGGGGACGGGACGTGATCATCCAGCAGTATCCGGCGGCCGGCATGAACCTCTACCGGGTGATGATCTTTGCCAGCACTTCACTGGCCAAAGCGAAGATTTACGAAAAACAGATGGAAGCTGAAGGGTTCCGCCACGCTTTGCTGCTCGCCCGGTAAAGCGGCACAGGCCGTCAGACGGCCTCAAAGGCGCGGACTGCGGCGATGAAGCGGCGAACGAGGTCGTGATTCTTGTGGCCCGGAGCATCTTCCAGGCCTGAATTGGCGTCCACGCCGTAGGGTCGGACCGTGGCCAAAGCGGCGGCGATATTGTCGACGTCAAGCCCGCCGGCGAGAAGAAAGGGTTTGCTCAGCTGGAGGCGATTAATCAAGGCCCAATCAAAGGTTATACCGGTGCCGCCCACGGCGCTTTTCTGGTAAGTGTCGAGCAGGTAGGCCTGGATGCAATCCTGATACGGGGCGACCTCTCCGGCGGTGGTCTGCTTCCCTACTCGCACGGCCTTGAGCAGCCGACAGCAGGGAATCAGAGTGGCTAGGCGGCGGCAGTAGTCGGCCGACTCTGCGCCGTGCAGTTGAACATAATCAAGGCGGCAGCTGGTCGCTATCTCCGCAACCACCTGCAACGCTTCGTCGACAAAAACCCCCACCGCATCAACAAAGGGCGGCAACTCCGCAATGATCGCGCGCGCCGCCGGCGGCTCAAGGGCGCGCGGGCTTTTCGCGTAAAAAATAAACCCCAGGGCGTCGACTCCAGCCTCGGCCGCACAGCGTGCGTCCGCAAGGCGGGTCATGCCGCAGATCTTGACCCGGATGCGCCGGGGTCCGTTCATATGGCCAAAAACTCCCGCAGCAGTTGATCCTGCTTCCCTGCCCGCATCAGACTCTCGCCGATCAGGGCCGCCTTGACCCCGGCCGCCTTCAAACGCAACATATCCGAAACCGAGGCAATGCCGGATTCGCTGACCACCGGCGTGGTTTTGGGGATCTTTTTCAGCAGGCGGAAGGTGGTTTCCAGGCTGACGGTGAAGTCGTTGAGGTTGCGGTTGTTGACGCCAATCAGCCGGCTTTCCGCCGCCAAGGCCGCGTCCAATTCCCGTTCGTCGTGGACTTCCACCAGCGCGTCCATGCCCAGCGACTCGGCCAGGAGACGGAAATCCCGCAGTTGCTCAACGTCCAGGATGGCGGCGATCAGCAAAACGGCGTCGGCGCCGACGGCGCTGGCTTCTTCAATCTGCAGGGGATCAATGATGAAATCCTTGCGCAGCACCGGCAGATTGACCGCCTCGCGCACCAACGGGATATAGTCGAGCGACCCTTGAAAAAAATCAACGTCGGTCAGCACCGAGAGGCAGTGCGCGCCGCCCAGCCGGTAGTTGCGGGCAATGCGGACAGGGTCGAAATCCGGCTGAATCACCCCTTTGGAGGGCGAAGCCTTTTTCGCCTCGGCAATAATGGCCACCCCGGGGGCGGTGGTCAAAGCGCGGATAAAACCGCGCGGCGCTTCAACCGGTTGCTCTAGTTGAGGCAGCCCCCGTTCTTTTAAGGCCGCGACTTCCTCATATTTTCGGGCAACAATGGTGTCAAGAATCATGGCGTTCTCAGGATTTGCTGAAACGAATCAGCTGTTCCAGCTTGTTCAGGGCCGCTCCGGACGCAATCAGCTCCCGGGCGGCGGCAATCCCCCCGACGATGCTGTCGGCCACGTTTGCCGCCATCAGGGCCGTGCCGGCGTTAAGCAGCACCATGTCCAGTTTGGCGCCGGGCTCGCCGCCCAGCACCGCGCGCACCTGGGCCGCTGATTCCTCGGCCGTCCGCCCGCCCTTGATGGCGAAAACCGGCGCGGTCTGCAAACCAACCTCTTCAGGGGTGAGAACAGAGGTGGTCACCTTGCCCTGGTAGCCGTCGGCGATGTGGGTGGCCCCGGTGACGGTCATCTCGTCGAGATTGCCTTCGCCCCAGACAATGATCGCCCGCTTCATCCCCAGACGGACCAGCACCTCAGCCAGGATGACGGTCAGTTCCGGGGCGAACACGCCGGTCAGTTGCACATTGGCGCCGGCCGGGTTGGTCATGGGGCCGAGGATGTTAAACAGGGTGCGAATGCCAATTTCGCGACGCGGGCCAATGGCGTATTTCATGGCGCCGTGCAGCATGGGGGCAAAAAGAAAACCAATGCCCACCTCGCGAACACAGGCGGCCACCTTTTCCGGCGGCATGCTCAGATCAACGCCCAGGGCCTCGAGCACGTCGGCGGCGCCGCAGTGCGAGGAGACGGCGCGGTTGCCGTGCTTGGCCACCGGAAGGCCGGCTGCGGCGACAACAAAGCTGGTGGTGGTGGAGACGTTAAAACTGCCGGAACCGTCGCCGCCGGTGCCGACGATGTCCATCAGCACCTCGCCGCCGGCAGTGTTGACGCCGGTGTCGATAAAGGTGGCTTTCTCGCGCATCACCTTGACCGCGCCGACAATCTCGTCGATGGTCTCGCCTTTCATGCGCAAGCCGGTGATGAACGAGCCGATCTGCGCAGTGGTGGCTTCGCCGCTCATAATCTCCTGCATCACCACGATCATCTCCTGCTCGCTCAGGTTTTGATGGGCAACGATCTTGGCTATGGCCTCTCTAATCATGGTTTCACCTTGTCTTGACGCAAAAAATCACTGACGCCCACGCAACAGTTGTTCGTAATCCGGTCGGAGAAAATTATGGAGCAGAATATTACCTGGCCCGGTCATGATGGATTCGGGATGGAACTGAACACCTTCTATCGCCAGGGTTTTGTGACGTAGCCCCATCAGTTCGCCCTGATCGGTGTGGGCGGTGGCCTCAAGGCAGTCCGGAAGCGGTTCCTCAACCACCAGCGAATGGTAGCGCATGCCGTCGAACGGTTGCGGCAACGAGGAAAAAACGCCGCGACCGTCGTGGCTCACCGGGCTGGTCTTGCCGTGCATCAGCCGGGAAGCGCGGATCACCTTGCCGCCGAAGGCCTCGCCAATGGACTGGTGGCCCAGGCAGACGCCAAGAATGGGGATGCGGCCGCTGAAATGGAGAATCGCCGCCATGGAGATGCCGGCTTCCTTGGGGGTACAGGGGCCGGGGGAAATCAGCAGCCGGTTCGGGCCCATGGCCTCGATTTCGGCAACAGTGATCGCGTCGTTGCGAAACACCTGGATTTCCGGGGCCTGCCAGTCCGCCGGGGCGGAAGGCGGGGCAGTGGCCAGGGTCTGAACGATATTGTAGGTGAACGAATCGTAGTTGTCGATAATGACTATCACGGCTTAAAACCCCTTTTCCGCCAGTTCCACGGCCCTGCGCAAGCCCATGGCCTTGTTGATGGTTTCCTCGTATTCCTTTTTCGGATCGGAATCGGCAACAATGCCGGCGCCGGCCTGAATCCACAGATCCTGGCCATGAAGGATGAAGGTGCGGATGGTGATGCAAAAATCCATGTTGCCGGAAAAACCAAAATACCCGACCGCGCCGGCATAAGGGCCGCGACGGCTGATTTCCAGCTCGTCGATGATCTCCATGGCCCGGATTTTTGGCGCCCCGCTGACCGTGCCGGCGGGAAAACAGGCCGCCATCACGTCGAACTGATCCAATCCCGCCGCCAACCGACCATGCACGCCGGAGACAATGTGCATCACATGGCTGTAACGCTCGATCACCAACAGGTCGCGGACCACCACCGAACCGTTTTCCGCCACCCGACCAACGTCGTTGCGCCCCAAATCCACCAGCATCAAATGCTCGGCCCGCTCCTTGGGATCGGCAAGCAGTTCCTGCTCCAAGGCCTGATCTTCCGCAGGAGTGGCGCCCCGTTTCCGAGTGCCGGCAATCGGCCGCAACTCGATGTTGCCTTCTTCCAGACGCACCAGGATTTCGGGCGAAGAGCCGATCAGCACCATGTCGTCCTGGCGCAGATAAAAGAGGTAGGGGCTGGGATTGATGTGACGCAGGGCGCGGTAGAGGGCAAAGGGTTTGAGCGTGGATTCGGCGTGAAATCGCTGGGAAAGGACCACTTGGATAATGTCGCCGGCCAGGATGTACTCTTTGGCCTGTTCCACCATGACCCCGAAGCTGGCTTCGTCCATGTTCGAGGTGAACTGGTGCGGCGCCGCCGCCTGCTCCTGGGAAACAAAACGGCGGGAGATGGGCTGGTTGAGCCGGTCAATGATTTCTTCGATTCGACGACAGGCCGCAGCGTGCAGGCTCTCGGCGCTCGCGTCTCCCCGCTTCCAGACGTTGCAGACAATGGTCAAATTCTGCTGCACCGAATCATGGATCAGAACAATGCCTGGAACCATGAACGAGCTGTCGGGCAAGCCGAACGAAGGGTGCCGGTCTGGAATTTTTTCCATGAACCGCACCATGTCGTACCCAAGAAAGCCGACTGCGCCGCCGTAAAATTTAGGCAACCCAGGGGCATTGCTCACAGTGAACGATTCCAGCAGTTGTTTCAATTCAACCAACGGGTTGACGCCGGATCGCTCTTCGTCGCCGTCAGGCTGGCCCGGGCGCTTGATCTGCACCAGATCACGGATGCTCGAAAAGGTGACCAGCGGATCAAGGCCGATAAACGAATAGCGCCCCCATTTTTCGCCGCCCTCCATCGATTCAAAGAGAAAGGCGTGGGGATCGTTGCCGGCCACTTTGGCAAAAATGGTCAGCGGGGTGTCAAGATCGGCGACAATGGTTCGATGAACCGGGACAAGATCGGAGGAACCGATCATTTCAGCAAAGGCGGGCTGCTCGGGAAAATACATGGAAAAAACCTGTGAGGAGGCTGCGGTGGCGAGAGAATGAGCCTGCGCCTTGACGCCGAAGGACGCGGGCGACAGACAGGCCTGTTTCTTTCAGTTCCCGAAACCACACGCTCGGAGGAGCGCCGAGCGGAAGACGTCGAACAGAGGCAAAGCGTCCTGTAATCGACTCTACGCTCGGTGAGAACAAAAAAGGCCATGGGAGCCAACTGCGCCCATGGCCTGGATGTTCTCGGAACTGAACAGAAAAAAGGGCGTCACCTTAGGCAAGGGGCAGCATCTTGTTGACCCTTTTGGCCAGACGAGACACCTTGCGGGCTGCGGTATTCTTGTGAATGGACCCTTTCGAGGAGGTCTTGTAAATCACCGGAATGGCGGCCTGCAGAGCGGCTTTGGCCTGTTCCTCGGAACCGGCGGCAAGAGCTTCTTCAACCTGCCGGACAGCGGTTTTCATTGCTGATTTGTTCATCCGGTTGCGCAAACGACGCATTTTAGCCTGACGATCTCTTTTCTCTGCTGACTTGTGATTTGCCATGGGGACTCCTAACTCCTTATGAAAAGCATCAATGATGAAAGATTAAAAATTTAAGCCTTGTTGTATACAGAAAACGGCCCTGGATGTCAAGGAAAGTCACGATGCCTCGCTGAAGAATTTCATTGCTCAGCCTACTCTTCCGGGAGTTTGACTCCCACAGCGCCACTGAGCTCGGCAGCGTCGATCACCGCGTCTTCCAAATCGGCATCGGTGAGATCAGCGCCGCTCAAATCGGCGCGATACAAATCAGCCTTGCTCAAATCCGCCTCCTGCAAACGCGCGTTTTGCAGATTGGCCCCTTTGAGGTTGGCCTTGCCCAGATCCGCATTCCGCAGATTGCTGTCGCGAAAATTGGCCCGTTCCAGGTCAAATCCCGCCAGATCGAGCCCGGACAGATCCACGCCGGACAGGTCGCAACCAACGCAGCGTTCCGTGTCAAGCATCCGCTCAATCACGCCTTGCTTGGCGGCGCTGATTGCCTCCACAGCGGACTCCTCGGTTTTCGCAGCGACAGCCTCGGACGCGGCGACCGGGGTCGGGGCAACCGACTCCGCATCAGCAGCCGCCCCCCTGGCCATTCCGGCAGAACTCGGAGCATCGTCAACCGCCCGGGTCATCGCCTCACCCGGCGCATCGGTCTCGCGCTGCGCAGCCGGCTCTTGAGGAGCAGATGGGCGCACCTCATTTTCGGTCGACTTAGCCGCCGTCGACGTTTTTGCCTGGGTGTTGACGTTGGGGTTAAGAGCCCCAGCTTTTGCGGCCGACGTCGGTCCCGCAGGCTGGCTTGCAGCCCCGTTTGCAGCAACAACCGATTCAGTTGCCCGCGCCTGATCGGCATGCAGCAGCCGGTTGACGACGCGCCCTTTCATCTTGGTGGCGTTGAATGCCGCCCCTTCCAACACGGCACCGGTCAGATTGGCGCCCTCCAAATCCGCATAAGCCAGATCGGCTCCGCCCAAGTTGGCTTTCTGCAGATTGGCTTTCCGCAGGTTGGCCCCGGACAAATCAGCCAGGGACAGCTGAGCCCCGCTGAGATTCGCTCCCTCAAGGTTGGCGTTTTCCAGTTTGCTCTGGCTCAAATTGACGCCGGAAAGATCGCAGCCTGGACAGGATTTGGATTTCAACAACCGCTGGAGGTTTTTTTGCACTGCGGATCGCGACGAAGCGGCGTCGGCCGTCCCGAATCCACAAGCCCACACAACAACGACAACGGCAAGCGACAGACAGTATTTTCTGGAGCGCATCTTTTCCTCGGCAAGCGAAGGGGATGGTTTATCCAGGGCACGGGACGCGCCCTGGATGGGATTTCGTACAGGCCAATCAGCCGGTTCAATCAATGTCGCATTTATACCCGACAGCGGCAAGAGGTTCAACATTCTTGCCGCCTCCCCGCCCCTGCCCTTCCCGTTGGCTGCGGAAAACAAAAAAGCCGCCGGCGGTCGGAACAAAGTCCCGGCGGCCGGCGGCTTGCAAACCAGGCGTCCTCAAAACAGTCAGGCCGCTTTGGAGTCCGCGCTTTGCACTTTTTTTATTTTCTGCTTTTCGATCTTCTTCGGGACCAGCCCATTGGCCATGAAGGCCGTGCATTGCTTGCGTTTTTCAAAAGGGCAATCGGTGATGTTCCAGCAAGGAGTGTACTGCAACAATTTTTTCACGGCGGCAATGGAGACGCCGTGCTCGTGGATCATCTCCCGCAGGCACTCGATCCACTTGATGTCATTCATGGTGTAGTACCGCCACTTGCCCTTGCGAAGCGGGACTATCAACCCCTCTTCCTCGTAGATCCGCAGGGTTCGCGGATGGACTCCCAGCATCTGGGCGGCAACGCCGATGGTGAATATTGCTTTTTGTTCATCAACCATTTCAACCCTCACATGGTGAACCTGTGACCGGCGCATGCGCCGGTCACAACATCGCATCGGCCCTGCGCTTTCAGTGCGCTTCGTGCTCGGTGAAACTCTTGCCGAAAAACCGCTCGCCCTGAAGAAAGGCCACGCCGGTGAATCCGATGCCGGCCAGCGCCACGATCCATTCGTATCCGGAAGGGGTGTAGTTGAGGTATGTGGGCAGGTTGTCGTACCCGGCAAACTGGGGCACGATCTGTCCACCGGTCACCATGTTGAGCCTGGAGATGAACATGCCGACCAAGGCCATGAGCGATGCGGTGGACATGGCGGCCACGCTTTTCAAGCGGGTGACCAACAACAGCGCCAGGGGGGCCAGCAGGCCGACGCCAATTTCAATGGTCCAGAAATTGAAGGACAACGGGCCGGAATAGAGGGCGTTGGCCGCAATTTTGCCGTCGCTGACGCCGCCGACATAGAAGGAAGCCATCCGCCAGAAGGTGGAAACCCCCACCAAAATGAGCATCAGCATCAACACTTTGGCGGCGGCCTGAACGCCGTCAAACACGTGCTGCTCCATCTGACGGCCGCGGATAACGTAGGCGTAGTGGGTAAACATGACGGCTGCTGCAGCCCCGGAAAGAAAGGCGCAGGCCAGGAAATACACCGGCAGTTGGGCGCCGTACCAGAAGGGCCGCGCGGCAAGGGTGGAAAAGACGCCGCCCAGACAGGTGTTGGCGGCAACCTCGGCCAAGGCGCCAAGGATGCCGAGCGCTAAGGCAAGGGTGTAATGGCGGGTCAGAATCAGCCAGAACTCAAGGAGGATAAAGCCAAGCGCCATGCCGTAGAGCGTGCCCATCCACCAGATGTTGGAGGTGATGTTGGGCGAGATGACGTTGTAGATGGCCATCCGCCACGGGCTCTCAATCTCCATGCCAATGACGGTAAAACCACTGAGAATGGTGATCAGCGAAACCCACACCATTCTATTGGCCAGAGGGGCCAGCTTGTTGCCGCCGAACACGTGGCTGATCGCGGCCAGAAGACACAGCCCGGTGGATGTGATCGCAAAAAAGGCGTAGGTTGAGATTAAAAGCCCCCAAGGCACTTCCCGCGTGTTGTTGAAAATATGTTCATGACCAATAAAAAAACCAGCCACGCCGACGCCAACGCCGACAATCAGCAACAAGCCGAAAATGCCGGACAAAGTTTTCACCAGAGAATTCGCCACCTCCGGTTCAGCTGTTGCTGTCAGTGAAAATCCGTTTGCCATGATCAACCTCCTCGCTACTCGTTTAAAGTTGTATGAATTGAATGGATTATAACCGTGCCGGTTCAATCATCCGCTCTCTATGCTCTTCACTTGCCAGGGAGCCAAGGCCGATAAGCACCACTACAGCCGAAAAAGGTCCCAGAAGCAGGAAAAGCACAAAGGTGAGACAGAACCAGAAAGACTCGATAACGCGGGCCAAATGCACCCGGATCCAGGTAGCCAGAGAACGACCGCCATCGTTCTCTGACTGTGTGACTTGACTGTGCGGCAGCATGTTCATTGTCGTCCCCTTTTTGTTTCGTTGTCGCTGGTTGGAGCGATTGTTTCCCTTGTTATCGCAAGGGATATGCCATTCCAGCAACCGGGCCGACGCTTTCCTCCAACCATTTCAGCAACGGATTGAAGTGACGACGCTTTTTACATCTACAAGAATTTGCTTTTAAGTTTTCCCGTCACAAGCAATTGATATATTATCAACATCAATGGATCAAAATACGTCCTAAATGCCCGTTGCGAATGGATCAAAATACGCCCAACATACTCATCCAAAGCGCAGGGTTATTTGACTGTACATTTCAAACATTTAATATATCAAATACATAGCCAATGGGAGCAACGACACGACTCCTGCCGCAACGAAAACGAGAACAACCAGAAGAAAACGAATATTGCGTTTTTTGTTGAAAAAACAGCGAGATAATCCAAAGCCATTCCGTCGATTACGCATTTTACGCCTGATCAGTTGCCGGCGCGACATGTGAAAAAGCGCAGAAGCTGCCGAAGCTGTCCCTAAAAAGACGAACAATTCCGGTTGATCGAGAAAAATTAGGCCGCCATGCCACGGCAACAAAGCCCATTCAGGGGGAAGCGGCCCAAGTGCATACTGGCATTGTCAAGTTTGCCTGACAAGGTCGAGCGACGAAAGGAAGAGAAGGTGTAGCGAAGAGAGAAGGAACGGGGCGGGCGTGAAGCCCGCCCCGGTGGAACAGAACGCTCAGTGCTCTTTTTTACCGTGATCTTTTTTACCGGCCTCAGCGGCGCCGGCAAATTTCCGGTCAAACCCTTTCACGCCAATGTGGCAGGTGGTGCAGCGAGTGTTGGAGGCAAAGGCGTCGCTGCCGTTATGACAGGCTCCGCAGTATTTGCCGGCATACAGGGCCTCCATGGTGAACTTGTCTGGATGCTCTTCGGCCGCGCCTTTGCGCATCTCAAAGGCCTTGTCGTGGCAACTGGCGCAATCGAGCCCCATGTCCACATGCCCTTTGTGCTCAAAAATAACGGTTTTCACCGGCAGGTTGAACACAATCGTGTCCGGCTGCTTCATATCGCTGCCGTGACAGGTTTTACACGTCTCGGGCCCGGTGGTGTTGAACGCCGACTTGCCGTCGTGGCAGACGCCGCAATATTTGCCGGCGTCCAGAGAAGCCATGTTGTAGTCGCCTTTTGCCTTGGCCGCGCCGCGTTTGCGTTCAAACACATCGGGATGGCAACTGTCGCAGCTCAATCCGGCGGTGACCACATGGGATTTGTGGCTGAACATGTTTTTGATCGGCTCCACCCCAACCACCTGGGTGGCTCCGTAGGATTCATACTGTTTTTCCGGCGCAGCCTGAACGGCGGCCGGCTCGTTCGCCTGCATTTCTACGGCACAGAATACCCCAGCAGCGGCAACAAACAGGCCAAGAGCCGCAACTTTTCTCATTTTTGCTTTCATAGTCCCCTCTCCTGCACCGATTAGGCATTCATGTAGTAAACGTTCGGCAGAGCGCCGGTTTCAGGCCGCAGAACCCAGACCGTGGTTTCCGGCTGATGCACCAGTTTGTACACTTCGCTGTTGGGATCGCTGAGATCGCCGAAGACGCGAACCTTGGCCGGACAGGCCTCTACGCAGGCGGTGTCTTTTTTTCCTTTGGAGAGCCGGGTGTCAAAACAGAAGTTGCATTTGTCGACCGCCCGAACCTCTTCGTTGAAATAGCGGGCGTTATAGGGACAGGCCGCCATGCAGGTCTTGCAGCCAATGCATTTTTTGCTGTCCATGACCACGATGCCGGTGGTTTTGTCCTTATAGGTGGCCACGGTCGGACAGACGCGAACGCAGGGCGGCTCGTTGCACTGGTTGCACAGCACAGGCATGAAGATGGTTTCCTTTTCCTTAGGGCCAATCTCACGGGTCCGCTCAAGAATGGTGGTTCTCCATCCGTAGGACGGCACATGGTTGGTCTGCACGCAGGCCTCCATGCAACGCTCGCAATCGACGCAGAGGTTTTGGCGCATAACCATGCTGTAGTGGGGACTGTACGGATATTTTTCGTTTTTAGGCATGGCGCCCACGGCGCTTTCGGCATTGCCGACAGCAGTCAGCGACAGCACCGTGCCGCCCATGAACAATCCGGTGATGGCCAGACCAGCGCGCAAAAAGGTCCGGCGCTCAAGCGAAGGCAAATGTTCCAGCCCTTCATTGTTCAACTTCTCCAGCTCTTTAATGTTCATTCCATACCCTCAAAATAAAAAGTAACGAAGACGACATCGGCACCCTGTGCTACAATGTGTTGTTATGGCACGAGAAAAAAAGACTCAGAATGAATAGCCGCTCATTTATTAAAAAATGCAACGAGCGAACATACCCCAAAACCATGAGAAGAGCAAGTTTTCCAATATATGGTATAGTAACGCCATTTTCGACGAGACGATCCATGCTCGACGACGCCCTTGACAAGCGCTTGTTTCCCTCGCCAAGAATGGTTACGATCATGCCGTGACGCAGTTCGTCCGACTGGCCCGGGAACATTTTTTTTTCAACCGATCAGCCACCCTTTCAACCGGTACGCCGACCATGAGCAATGCAATATCGCCCCCCCCTTCCCTCTTTCGAAACACTCAGGCGGTATTTTATATTGATCGCGAGTGCCGAATCGCGGGGCTCAACAAAAACGCCGAAAAATTGACCGGGTGCCCCCTGGCCGAACTCTTCGGCAAATCGATGGATGAAATCCTGTTGCTGAAGGAAAAAAACGTCAATCTCGCCGAACTCTTTGCCCAGGCCGCATGGGAGGATTCGCTGTCCCGACAGTCTTTACTGCTGCACAGCGGGCAAAGCGGCGCACCTGTTGACGTCCTGGCCGCAATCACGCCGCTGTGGGGCAGCGACCGCTCGCTTTCCGGCGCCCTGATCACCCTGGACAGCAACAACGAGTCGCTCTACCACCAGCTACTGCTTGACTCCGTGTCCGAGGGGGTGCTCACCGTCAACCGCGCCATGGAAATCATCTCCTTTAACCGGGCCGCCGAAGCCATCACCGGTTGGAGGGCCAAAGACATTCTCGGCAAGAGTTGCCAGGACGTCTTTCCGGCGGAACTGTGCGAAAACGGTTGTTTGATCAAATCCACCATTGAACAGGAAAAATCCTTTGCCGCCCAGACGGTCTTCATGACCCATAAAGACGGCCGCTTTTTCCCGCTGTCGCTCACCTCCTCGCCGCTCTACGACCTCAACGGCAAAGTGATCGGCGGCGTGCAAACCTTCCACGACTGCTCCGACAGCCTCAACAACGCCCTGATCCTGGCCTCGGTGGCCGACGGCGTGTTCACCATCGACCGCAACCGGATCATCACCTCGTTCAACCGGGCCGCCGAATCCATCACCGGCTGGAAAGCGGATGAGGTGATCGGCAAGCCCTGCAGCGAAATTTTTCATTCCAGCGTCTGCGGCGGCGATTGCCTGCTGATGAAGGCCATTGACCACAACAGCCTCTACATCGACCGCTCCATCTTCATCAAAGGCAAGGCGGGCAACTCCATCCCGGTCTCCATCAGCTCGGCGCCGCTGTTTGACGATTTTGGCAACATCATCGGCGGGATAGAGACCTTCCGCGACAACACCTCATCCATCCGTGAGAGCCTGATCCTCGATTCCATTGCCGACGGCGTGTTCACCGTGGATCGCAACTGGAACATCACCTCGTTCAACCGGGCCGCCGAGGAGATCACCGGCTGGTCGCGCGACGACGCCATGGGCCTGTCCTGCTCGGATATTTTTCATTCTTCGATCTGCGGCAAGAACTGCGCCATCGCCGAAAGCCTCTACAAAGGCGCGCCGGTGGCCAACCGCTCGATCACCATCCGCAACAGTCAGGGCGACAAGGTGCCGATCAGCATCAGCGCCGCGCCGCTCACCGACCACGAGGGCAACATCATCGGCGGGGTCGAGACCTTCCGCGACCTGACCGCGATCACCGCCCTGCGCCAGCAACTGCATCAAAAATACACCTTTGACGCCATCCTCTCCAAATCGGCCTCGATGCAACGGCTCTTCTCCATTTTACCGGACATTGCCCGCAGCCCGAGCACGGTCCTGATCCTGGGGGAGAGCGGCACCGGCAAGGAGCTGGTGGCCCGCGCCCTGTACAATTCCAGCGAGCGCAAGGACAAACCCTTTGTGGTGGTCAACTGCGCCGCCCTGCCGGAGACCCTGCTGGAATCGGAATTGTTCGGCTACAAGGCCGGGGCCTTCACCGACGCCCGCAAGGACCGAATCGGCCGTTTTGCGGCAGCCGAGGGCGGCACCCTTTTCCTCGACGAAATCGGCGACATCCCCGGCAGCGTCCAGGTGAAACTGCTGCGCGTCCTCCAGGAAAAGGTCTACGAACCGCTGGGTTCCAACACCCCGGTCAAGGCCGACGTGCGCATTATCACCGCGACCAACCGCAACCTCCAGGCGCTGGTGCGGGAAGGCGCCTTTCGCGACGATCTGTTCTACCGCCTCAACGTGGTCAAAATCAGCCTGCCGCCGCTGCGAGAGCGCAAAGAGGACGTTCCCCTGCTGATCGACCATTTCATCAAGAAGTACAGCGCCCAGCAGGGCAAGGACATTGTCGGCATCTCCAGCGGCGCCCTGACCATTCTCATGCGCTACGACTACCCCGGCAACATCCGCGAGCTGGAAAACATTGTCGAATATTCCTTTATTCTCTGCGAGGGCGGCTACATTCAGCCGCACCACCTGCCCGAATCCTTTGCCGCGGGCCACGAAGAGGCGGCCCCGGCCACACCCCGCGACCATGGCCCGCAAACCCTGGAGGACATCGAGAAACAGGCGATCATCCTCAGCCTGGAGCGCAACCGGTGGCGCAAAATGGTGACCTGCCGCGAACTTGCCATCTCCAAAGACACCCTGCGCCGCAAAATCGAACGCTACGGCATTGCCAACCCGCTGGCAGACGAACCCGAGCACGACGAATAGACGAATAATAGACGAATAAGCCGCCCTCTTCCCCGCCCTACCCCAAGACGCACAAAAGGCGCTCGCACAAGTGCGGAGCGCCTTTTGTATTGGTTGTGTCCAGCATTTGCCTTCAACCGTGGTTCTGCAGCAGCGGTTGCAGTGCATCCCAGCCGCTAGAGCGGTTCAGCCGCAGGAGCGACGCAGGGCGTCGAGGAAGAACACCCTCGGCCCGGTTTCCCGTGCAGGCGTCAGCCGGACGATTGACGCTTTTTTTTTTGCCCCGGTTCCCCCTGAATCTGCCGGTCTTTTTCTTTAGCCTCGCGCCGGGCAACCGCGTCGCCGGCCGGATGCAGGGTGCGGGGAGCCGCCCGATCCACCCGGGCGGCGCAACAGGTGTGAATTGCCGCCGGGCATCCGGCCACCTCCCAGCAAGGGATGAACTCCAGCAGTTTTTTCAACCCAGGAATGCTGATGCCCTCTTCGTGGATAAAGGTCCGCAGGCAGGTGATCCATTGGATGTCGTCGGCGGAAAACATCCGCCTGCTGCCTACCAGGGCGGGCTGGATCAATCCTTCTTTTTCATAAATCCGCAAGGTGCGCGGATGCACATTGAGCAACCTGGCGGCGACGCCGATCGGGTAAATCGGCACATCGGACCTGATCGCTTGTATTTCCGTTCTCTTTCTTGCCATACCGGCCTCCTGTCAGTGCGGGGCGCCGGGGAAGAGCGGCGGGCCGACAGCGCCTGCCGCTTTTCCTTTCGACACAGGGTCCATCAGTGGTCTTCAGACAGATGGCCGCGGAACAGCCGCTCGCCCATCATGAAGAGGAGACCGCAGAAGGCGAAACCAGCCAGGGTCACCATCCATTCGTGCAGCGTCGGGGTGTACGGCAGGATATGCGGTAGATTAACGATGTTCATCTCATGGAATCCCGGGATGATCTGACCGACAATCACCAGGTCGTAGCGCATAACAAAGATACCGACAATGCTGGCGCCGGAACCAATCGCCATGGCGGTCAAATTCTTAGCACGCACCCCAAGGATAATCAGAAAAGGAATCGCCAGACCAAGCGCAACCTCGCCATACCAGAAATTCTTGGCGTAAGGCCCGTTGAACAGCGTCATAAAGGCTTCATACTCTCCCGGAGGATGACCAGAAACGCCGGCAATGAATTTCCAGGTGGTGAAGAACATAATGACCAGGTAGAGCAGCGCCCCCAACTTGGCTACAGAGCGCAGGGACTCCTGCAGGGTCTCGCTCATCTTCCAGCCGTTGATTTTGTATCCCAGCCAGTGAAAGAAAATAACCGTGGCGCAACCGGACATCATCGCCGAGACGATGAAGTAGATCGGCATATACGGGCCATGCCAGAACTCGCGGCCGTTGAGCAATCCAAACACCGCGCCGAGATTGGAATGGGCGGCAACGCCGGAGATCACCCCCAGCAGTCCAAGCATGCCGGCGGTTTTGTGTTTGCCGGCCTGGAGCAAGGCAAACTCGATCAGCATAAAGAACAGATACGCGCCGTACAGGGTGCCCATCCACCAGATGTTGGAGCTGAGATTCGGCGAGATGATGTTGTACACCGCCATGCGCCAGGGATTTTCGATCTCAAAGGCAATGACCAGAAATCCAGCGACAATGGTGGCGATCGCCAGATAGACGGAACGCTTGGCAATCGGCTTAAAGGCCTCGAAACCAAACACATGCCCGATGGACGAAACCAGGCACAAACCGGTCGAAGAAACGACGAAAAAAACATAGGCCCCGAGCATCAACCCCCACGGCACTTCGCGGGTGACGCCGTAAACGTGTTCGTGACCGGCAAACATGGCATGCACGCCAAAAGCGACGCCAACCAGGGTGAACAAACCCAACAAGCCGATCACGCCGTTGTACAGACCGGAACGGCTCCCTTCAAGCCCACCCTCCTGGGGCAGGACTTTGGTTAATATATTTTCCATGGCACCTTCTCCTCCATTTCGAGACCAACGACCCCAACCGTCGCTGCCCCGCGCTGAATAATGACTGTGTAACTGATTCAATCCCAAACGAAAATTTCGGTTAGGGCAAATCGCTTTCTTCTCTGACGGACTGAAGAACCGGCTTGATTCTCAGATCGAACAGCGTATGGAGAGCGGCGCCTCCCAACCAGACAACGAAAAAAATTAGAGCTTCCATTTGCATCTCCTTGCTCCGGACCTCCGGATGTTGTGTTGCACCAGGATTTATTGGCGGATAAAAACCCGGTTTATCGCGTTTTGCGGTGGTTCCTCCCTGTGGCGGCATCCCTGACGACCTGCTCCGACTCCGAAGCCCCGACATGGGATATTTCTCTTGAAGTTTTTTTATCCGCAGCCCAAACTCCTGTCAAGAAAAACCATAACCAATTGCCAGAAAATCTATAAATAATGCGATCAAATTACGCCCAATAAATTACTTTAGACTGATATTGAAATAACAATTTCCGTTTAACAAAAACAACATATTACCTATATATCTATTATTTCATATTTTTACCAAACCAACGCTTCGAGATGCGCCGGATTCGAGACCCAAAACAACCGAAACAATGACGCGCAAAATGATCCCACAACGACAAAAAAAGGCGCAAAATGATCACTCCAACCTTGCGACATTTGTTCCGCCCAGGACCGACGCGCAAAACCAAGAATACAATACTCATAAATACAGCAGGTTACAAAGCACATCGCTAATGCCGTCGCCCCCCTGACAATGGAATGGATACTGCACTAGAATTGTAGCTACTCGCCTTCATTCAGAGAACGAGCGAGCTTCCCCCCTTCCTCTCCAAGGTGGCGGCCTTGGAGAGGATTTTCTTATCCCTCCCCCCTTCGACTTTACCTTTATCCTGATGTATGGTAGCTCTTTTCCAGGGATACCGGGTGTCCGCAAGGTTTGCCATTCCCTTGCCTCAGCCGATTCCGTCCGGGCGCCGGGTGTTTCAGCGCGTCCATTGCCCTGAGTTTTCCATTTTTCATATCCAGGAGAAGGCCGTGCAGAAATTCTACAAGAACTTGTCCATCTGGCTCATCATTGCCCTGGCGGCCTTATTTCTCTTCCACTACTGCAAACAATCCCCGGACCGGCGCCACGCCGTTCCCTATACCGAATTCCTCAAAAAGGCGGACAGCGGATTTCTCTCCACAGTCACCATGATCAACAACACTATTCTGTGGGAAACCGCTGACGGTTCGCTCTTCAAAACCGTTGTTCCCCAGACCAACGACGCCTTGGAACACCTGCTGCGCAAAAACGTTACGGTTCGGGCGGAAGAACCACCCCAGACGCCGTGGTTCCTGCAAACCCTGCTTTCCTGGCTGCCCATCCTTCTCTTTGCCTTGCTCTGGTTTTTCTACTTTCAAAAGGGCAGCGGGCAGGGAGGAGGAGGGCGGGCAATGGCGTTTGGCAAGAGCAAGGCGCGCCTGATCAACCCCGAAGAGTCAAAAATCAAGCTGGATGACGTGGCCGGGATTGACGAAGCCAAGGAAGAAGTGGAGGAGCTGGTGGATTTTCTCAAAAATCCGGGCAAATTCGTTGAAGCCGGCGCCAAGATTCCCACCGGCGTGCTCCTCTACGGCGAACCCGGAACCGGCAAGACGCTGCTGGCCAAGGCCATTGCCGGCGAGGCCGGGGTGCCGTTTTTCTCCATCAGCGGCTCCAACTTTGTCGAGATGTATGTGGGCATCGGCGCTTCCCGGGTCCGTGATCTGTTCAACGAGGGCAAGAAGAAGGCCCCCTGCATCATCTTTATTGACGAGATCGACGCGGTCGGCCGTCACCGCAGCTCCGGGGCCGGTTCCGGCGGCAACGACGAGCGGGAGCAAACCTTGAACCAGCTGCTGGTGGAGATGGATGGTTTTGAGGTCAACAACCACGTAATCGTGATTGCCGCCACCAACCGCCAGGACATTCTCGATCCGGCCCTGTTGCGCCCAGGCCGGTTTGATCGTCAGGTGATGGTGCCGTTGCCCGACGTTGGCGGAAGGGAAAAAATCCTCAAGGTGCATGCCCGCAAGACCAAAATCGGGCCAGACGTCAACTGGCAGGTGATTGCCAAGGGCACGCCCGGATTTTCCGGAGCCCAACTGGCCAGCCTGGTGAATGAGGCGGCGCTGTTGACGACCCGAAGAAACAGCCAAACCATCAGCATGGAGATTCTGGAAGCGGCAAAGGACAAAGTAATGATGGGCGCGGAACGGCGCAGCCTGATCCTCACCGAGCGGGAGAAGCGCACCACCGCCTGCCATGAGGCCGGGCACGCGCTGGTGGCCTGGATGCTGCCCGGCGCCGACCCGGTGCACAAGGTGACGATTATCCCCCGGGGGAGGGCTTTGGGCTTGACCATGCAGTTGCCCCAGGAAGAACGCAACAGTCACGACCGGACCTTCCTGTGCAACAATCTCTGCACTCTGCTGGGCGGGCGGATTGCCGAAGAAATCGTGTTTAACCAGATGACCACCGGCGCGGGCAACGACATTGAACGCGCCTCTGACATTGCCCGACGGATGGTGTGCGAATGGGGAATGAGCGAAGCAATTGGGCCGCTGACGTTCAGGGCGTCAAACCCCTTGAGCGGTCAGCCCGCGCAGATCATCAGCGAGCAGACGGCAATGCTGATCGACGCCGAGGTGAAACGTCTGGTGCAGGCGGCCTATGATCAGGCGCGCGCCATTCTGGAGCAGCATCGCGCCCAACTCGACGCCATCACCAACGCCCTGCTGGAACGCGAAACCATTTCCGGCGCCGACATCCAGGCAATCATCGACAGCACTTCTGCCCTATAATCTAATCGGGACGCGCGCACCGACCACGCCAGCGAGCAACGCGAATCCCATCAATGTCGTTGCCGTTTCCAGACCCAGGGCGGCGCCGGTCTGTTGTCCCGCCACAGGCCAAGCTGCCGACCCCTGGCCTGTTCTTGCAAAATTTCCAAATCGCGGCAAAGCGGCTGCGCTTTGCAGTACTGCGGATACACCCAGGCCAGCCCTGCGCGCACCAACTCGGCGTTGACCCAAACCCCGCCCGCCTGCACCAAGGCGACAGTCCTGCCGTATCGGTCGGTATCCATCGGCGCGACGGTCACCTTCTTGCCGTTGACCAGCGCACTGGTCAGCTTCTTTGCCTCCGGTCCGCCGGCTTGATCGTACTCTGGCGCGTCAATGCCGTAGAGGCGAATAGTGTCCACCCGGCCGCCGTGTTGCACGCGAAAAGAGTCTCCGTCCAAAACGCGCGCACCCCTCCCCTCCCAGGCATACGCCGCAACCACGCTCACCAGCAGTATCGCGCCCACGACTGGCGACGCCAGGCGCAACGTTATTCGTGCAACCACTTTTGCCTCCTTGGCGTGCGCGCCGACCCCAGACGGCCCGCACAACGCATTCTTCTTGTCAATAAAATGACACTTTCTAGGAAAGTCCCTTGTCTTCCCCGATTCACCTGTGGTAGGCTTACGATAACTGTAAACGAGGACGCAATAAAAAAACAATCTCTCCGGCTGCCCACCACTGCGCCGCATTGTATTCGGCATGAAAAGAACCGCTGCCCCTGAACAGGAACTCACCGAAACTGAAGAAAAAACCAGGGATCTCATTTTGACGCTGCCCCTGTTTGACGCCTTCAAATCCGATGAGCTTGACATCCTTGCCCGTCACATGAATTTCGCCGAAGTCATGCGTGGGGAACATCTCTTTACCGGCTCTTCGACGAATCAAGTGGATTTGAGTAAATTCTGTATCGGTGCGGCCAGCAGGTAGATGATGCTGATAAAGGTGTCGTCGTTTCTATATCCCCTGGCCCTGCATTTGGCCGCCTGGAAGATACCGTTGAGTGCTTCGATTCGGGCGTTGTTGTGCCCCGAGATCCAGCGGGCGCAAATGGCCTCGCGGTGTTTCTCGATTGTTCGCAGGGCTTTGCGGACCGGCTTGAGGAGATCAATATCGTCGGTCAGTGATCGGGCGACATTGAGAAACGTGGTCAACCGCCATTTGGCGCCTCTGACGGTAGTCGCTTGGCGCACCCAGCGAAGCATTTCCTTGATTCGCCATGCCTTGGAGGTGTGCAGATCCATGCTCATCAGTTCTGCCAGCGCGTCGATCTGCTTCTCC
>Ga0074193_1001254_pt1 | contig 32694 bp, 33 predicted proteins | sample EPASupsiteHSE605_FD_64523 | JGI IMG/M metagenome (GOLD analysis project Ga0074193, IMG submission 64523) | Bioremediated contaminated groundwater from EPA Superfund site, New Mexico - Sample HSE6-05 | ecosystem: Environmental > Aquatic > Deep subsurface > Groundwater > Contaminated ... | reverse complement strand
TCAGTAAAGCCTGCTTATAAACGAAGTAGCGATTAACCATGCCGTATTTTGGATATTCACGATAACCGATAAAATTCCGGATTAGGTCGATCATTCGTTTTGTTTCTTGGGCTTTTTGTTCACCATCAGGTAATTGCTTCAATCGCTCCAATAACTCTTGCTCTTTTTTCAAAGCTTCCTGGCGCCCTTGCTCAAATTTCCGATTGCTGGCATTAGGCTCAAAGTTTTTGATATTACTGATAATCATGGGGACAAGTGTAGTTGGTTTTTCGCTCCAACGGGTTTTAGTAATATCGATTTCTCCGGCACATCGCATTCCGTATTTGTTGAGATAAGCATAGATAGCGTCTTGGGTTTCCTGTCCACCATCAAACTTAACCAGTTCATCCAAAAAGTTGTCATCTTTTACCTGTTGTAAATAATCAATTATTTCCGGATAGGGACGAATTACATCTGCGACATCCAACAGCCACAGACCCATTTCCGAAGTAATATTGTTGGGTACAGATTGAGAAAGCGTGTCTGCTGCGTTTTCTTCACCTAACCACTCATTCATTTTTTCATTGATCCATGATGAAGCATCCATAGCAGCCATAAACACAGCCGAACTTTGTGGGTCAAATAAAATCTTCTTTAATTGCTGGATATCTTCCAGAATAAAATCAAATAAATCTGATCCTGATTTCGTTTGGATGTTTTGTTTTAACTCTTCTATCGATGTCTGACTGCTCTTAATCAAATCAGAAACAATGGCCGGATCGTTTTCGACTTGTGTTCGAAAACCCGCAGACGAAATAACTTTATTGCTTTTACCTCCCTGTTCTTTTTTATCATCTGGTGACGATTTTATAAAATTTTTTCGCTCTACGATGGTCATGAGTGCGTCTTTTATGAGCGGATCGGATTGTCCCAGGGTATCTAATAAAGTTTCTCGGCTGTCAGGCGAAGCCAGCATAGGTGTAACATCAACAAACAACCTTCCCCCAGCTTTACGCATGGGTGCAGGGGTGACTAACAGGAAAAAGGACAGTCCTAATGGTTTTATGGGATCGGTCATCATTTGTTGATGACCGACAGATATATAGACGTGATTTTCCTGATCATTCGCTTCAGGGATCGGGTACAAAGTAGTGATTGGCCGGCTCTGGACGATAAAAAATTGATTTTCATACAAGCACCATTCGATGTCCTGGGGGCAGCCGAAGTGTTCTTCGATCTTTCTGCCCATGTGCTCAAGCTCTAAAATCTGCTCATCCGTCAGCGCTTGCCTAATCTGCCGTTCAGGCTCAATTTCCTGTTCTTCCGTACCGCCATCTTTTAAGGCATAAATAGCCAGCTTCTTGGCGGAAATCTTCTTATCGATAACCTTGCCGTTACGCACTTTATAGATATCAGGATTTATCAGTCCCGAGACCAAGGCCTCACCAAGTCCGAAGCCGGCATCAATGAATGATACTTTCCTATTAGAAGTGACGGGATCGGCAGTAAACAAAATTCCTGACGCCTGCGGGAAGACCATCTTCTGTACAACCACAGACAACCAGACTTTACGGTGGTCGAAACCATTTTGAATGCGGTATGTAACTGCTCTCTCGGTAAACAGGGACGCCCAGCACTTGCTGATATGCTTTAGGATTGCCTCTTTGCCGATAATGTTCAAATAAGTATCATGCTGGCCTGCAAAGGAGGCGGTCGGTAAATCCTCTGCGGTTGCGCTGGATCGTACTGCATAGGCATTTTTTTCATCAAGCCTGGAGAGGAGGTGGGTGATCTCTTCATTAATGTATTGAGGAATGGCTATCCCTTCGATGACCCTGCGAATTTCACCGCTAAGTTCAGCGATTTTATCCCGGTCTTCCAGCTTTAGAAGCGATAACTGATCAAGTAATTCGTTAATCGACAACGTTTCCCCAATGGTTCTTTTAAAGGCTTCAGTAGAAATACAAAAGCCATCCGGGACGCGTATTCCTTCAATCTTGGAAAGTTCCCCCAGGTTCGCGCCTTTACCTCCAACAACGTTGAGCTTTGTTTTGTCAATATCCTGAAAACCAAGCACAATGGAACTCATACGTTTCCCTCCTTTAAATCGCATTAACGTGCTATTGCATTATAGCAGCAGCAAATGGGAACAAATAGTCTACATTGACAATTTTTTATACGTTATAATTAAAGTAGAAAGAAATAAACCTGCTAACAACTATTTATTGCCCTTAGCAGGTTTCTTATAATTGATTACTTATAAGAATATTTGAACTTTCTCATTTTTTAGGCTATAGGAATTTCTTTAACTGTTGGATATTGTCCTCTTCAAATTTAAGCAGCTTTTCCATAAGATCAGTAATGTCCTTTTCGGCTCCTGCATATTTCTTTAAGTTTTTCACTGCATCTATTACACCCATATTACTTCCTATTATTAACATTTCAGAAATATGAGAAGATGTTTTGTTGGTCAGAGTTTGCATGTTAATCATCATATAGGTTTTGATTTTTTCAAGTGTACTAAGCCCTTTTTCGTCATAACCATTGGTGTTTAGTAAAGTCCCGGCTGTAGTATGAATTTCTTTATACCCATTATATTGAGCATCTAAATGTCTTTTGAATTCATTATCCTCTGCAATCGCTATCAATTGTTTTATAGTATCTACCCCCATTTGAGAATTCTGATAGATAAAGTTTAAAAGTTCTGCATTTCCGTTCATACTTATCACCTCCATAGGATAATATGCCCTAGTTTAATGCCAAGTATTATTTAGACATTCAGAACCTCTCAAATTAATATCTTGATTTTTCCTCTAAATGCCCGATTTCCTTTGAGGTTTGCAAGAAGTGTTTTTCTGGTAGTTTTTATTGCAGCTTCAATAAAGCATACATAAATAACAAACCTTCCGGCCGCACTTATATAGTTTGCTTTCATTCTCCAGAAAAAGAAAAAACCCAGGTTGAGACCTGAGTTCGCTATTAATAATTTTGGTGGAGGCGGGGTGAGGCATATACTTTGCACTATTACTGGAGGAGATTAACCTTGAAGTTATTTCATAGACAGCAAGGCCTAACTTGTTAATACAGTTGATGGAATAACCGTGAAAAAATAGTTGGCTAATTCTTCCGGTGATTGTGCCATATCATTTTGCATCCACCATTTTACGGTTTCAACAAAACTACCAGCTATATGATTAACAACATACTCTTTAGGAATTCCATCCGAACTATCATTTGTAATAAATCCAGTAAACAATTTTTCCATATATATTTTGATTAGCTTTAAAAACACCTCACCGCTTTCACACGTAAGAATTCCTTTCATATCCCTTTTGCTATCTTTTAAGTGATATAAAATATGCGTGATTTTAGCCTTCAGGTCGTTACTAGCAGAAGAAAAATCATGAGTACTCTCAGAAATTAGATCTTCGGAGAATACGTGGTCAAATATATCGCTGCATAGTGCCTTCAATAAATCATCTTTGGTTTCAAAGTGAGAATAAAAGGTGCTGCGGCCAATATTGGCTTCATCAATGATCTCCTGCACCGTAATTTTAGAACATCCCTTTTGTGCTAAAAGTCTGCTGAAAGCACTGAAGATTGATTCCCTGGTTTTTTGTATTCGTCTATCCATATCCAATCTCCTTTTCCGTACAAATGGTAATATTTCATTCAGTATCTTACATTTATTTTCTTTTGATTATTGATGCCTAATAGAAAACCAGTACAATAGATATTGTACAATATGTTCATTACAATATAATTTGTACTACATTTTATATGTTGAGTCAATGCAAAGGGGTGGCAATGGTGACAGGATGTAGACGCGAAACATTATTATTTAAGCAAAAAGATATCCTGGTGGTTGATGTTGGTTCAGGGACCCAAGATGTGCTGGTTTATCAGTTTGGCAAAAATATAGAAAACTGTCCAAAATTGGTTATGCCCAGCCGGACGCAGCTTGTCGCCGGGCAGATCCGCCGGTCAACGCGGCAGGGGCATAGCATTTATCTTCATGGTCATGTCATGGGCGGTGGGGCCTGTTATCTTGCTTTGAAACAGCACCTGGCAGCAGGCTTTAAAGTCTATGCAACAGAGCAGGCTGCTTATACCTTCAATGATAATCTAACTAAAGTCCACCAGATGGGGATTGAACTGGTCGAAGCGGTACCAGATAACGCGGATAAAATATGGTTGGGAGATATCGACCTGCCAGCATTTCAACAGGCCCTGGCTGCCTTTGACCAGCCCCTGCCTTCCCAGCTGGCTGTAGCTGTTCAAGACCACGGCTTCAGCGCTGAGGAGAGCAACCGTACGCTCAGGTTTCGCTTATGGAAAGAATTCATTGCCAAAGGCGGTTTTCTGAGGGATTTAGTCTTTACAGAGCAAATACCTGAAGTTTATACCCGGATGAAAGCGGTTAGAGCGATAGTGCCCGGCGCGGTGCTCACAGATACCGGGGCAGCGGCTCTGTTAGGCATTACAGCAGATCCGGCTGTGCGGCCCAAGCTGGAGAAAGGGGTACTCGCTGTCAATATCGGCAATTCGCATACACTGGCGGCAGCTATTCGCGGCCAACGTGTCTATGGACTTTTTGAGCAGCATACCGCGTTCTTGAATACTGAATTGCTGGCATCGCTAGTTAAACGGATGCAAAACAATGAATTATCCAACGACGAGATTTATAATGCCGGCGGGCATGGCGCAGCCTTTCATCCGGATATGGGTCCGGGGTGGGACTATATAGCGGTTACCGGCCCGCGACGGGCAATGGCTAAACCATTGGGCTGGCATGAGGCAGCACCCTATGGCGATATGATGCTGACAGGCTGCTTTGGCCTCTTAATTGGGCTGGGCATAATCTAATCCTGCACTGGTATCCTGGCGGGGGCTGTCGTACAGGCAGTATTTTCAGTATGCGGGCAAAAGCATTTTCCAAATCGATGCTTAAAATCAACTTGTTTTTTATCTTTAATATTCAATGAGGAGGAATGGACCATGGAGAAGTCTCTGGACTTTCTGGCCGGGTTAAGGATGACCATAGTTTCTGGTGTTTTCTTAGGCGCCAGTTTAATTTTAATGCTAACCGAAACGGAACTGCCTGTTGACCCAGCTTGGATTACAGTTGTGATTTCCGGCTTACCTCTTTTATACGCTGCAATTACACGATTGGTTTTTGAGAAATGGATTTCATCCGCTCTGCTAATTTCTATCGCTATGGCTGCTTCAATCGCAATTGGTGAACTCTTTGCAGCAGGCGAAGTCGCATTTATTATGGCGATTGGTGCTATTCTTGAAGACATGACCGTTGCTCGTGCCAAAAAAGGGATCAGTAAACTGATTTCACTTGTACCACAGCAAGGCAGAAAATTGATTCAGACTGCTGACGGTGTTCTTGAAGAGCTTGTCCCCGTTGAACAGATAGCAAAAGATGATACGCTTCGTGTTCTTCCAGGTGAAACAATTCCTGTTGACGGAACCATTATCTATGGCAATACCTCTGTTGATCAATCAATTATGACTGGTGAATCTCTGCCTGTAGATAAAAAAGAAAATAACAGCGTTTTCTGCGGGACGATGAATTGTTATGGATCGATAGACATCCGTGCTACCCAAGTAGGTAAGGATTCATCTCTGCAAAAAATGATTGATATGGTAAAGGAAGCAGAAAACAAGAAAGCACCTATGCAAAAAATCGTTGATATATGGGCAGCATGGCTTGTGCCGATTGCTCTTCTGATTGCAATAATTGCATATATCATCACAAATGACATTGTCAGAGCAGTTACTGTATTGGTCGTATTCTGCCCCTGCGCATTGGCTCTTGCAACACCAACCTCGATTATGGCAGCTATCGGTCAGGCCGCTAAACACGGCGTATTGATTAAGTCCGGTGAAGCTTTGGAACGTATGGGATATGTAGACTGCATTGCCTTTGATAAAACAGGCACCCTTACCTATGGAAACCTGAAAGTATCGGATATCATTCCTCTGGATGTGACTATTAGTAAAGCTGAATTACTCTCCAAGGCTGCATCCGCTGAAAAACGATCTGAGCACCCGCTTGGAAAAGCAATCGTCCAGTATGCTGAAGATAATGGATTTGTTATTTCCGAAGTCGAAGATTTTCAAATGATACCAGGAAAAGGCGTCAAGGCAAAACTCTCCGGCAAAAAAGTTCTTTGCGGCAATGCTCTCTATATAAAGGAAAACTCGATTGCCGAAACCGAAAAAATGCAAAATAGCTTAGCCAATTTAAGAAATCAAGGCAAGGCATCTGTCATCGTGGCTGACAATGGTAAAGTAATCGGAATAATAGCTCTTTCTGATACCATTCGCCCAACTGCAAAAAATGTTGTTGCGAAACTTGGTACTATGGATATCGAAGTTGTTCTCCTTACAGGTGACAATCATTTGACAGCGAAATATATGGCAGAGCAGGTTGGTATCAAGAATATACGTGCAGATCTGCTTCCGGAACAAAAGGTTTCAAGCATTGAGGATTTACAAAAGGAAAGCAAAAAAGTCTGCATGATAGGCGATGGTGTGAATGACGCTCCTGCTCTAAAGATGGCGAATGTGAGTGTTGCAATGGGCAGTATGGGAAGCGATATTGCCATAGAGGCAGCCGACATCGCCTTGATGAGTGACAACATAGATAAAATACCGTATCTTAAACGGTTGTCAAATTCAACTATCCGTACAATCAAAGGCAACATAACCGCATCCATGGGTATCAATGCCGTAGCAATTGTTCTTTCGGTTTTGGGTCTTCTGAACCCAATTACAGGAGCTTTAGTCCATAATGCCGGATCGGTGTTGATAGTTTTAAATGCAGCTCTTCTTTACGATAGAAATTTTGATAAATAAAAAAAAGTATCCCCCAGGCTCAATCTCGTTGCTTGGGGGATACGTTATTTTAATTGTACTCTTTAAAACCTAACAACCTTATGGTATGGGCAATACAATAATCTCTAATTTCCATAATTTTGGTGGAGGCGGGGGGGAAGGTTTTAGTAACCAAAATATATTCGTAAGTTCTTTAAGAGAATAATTGCCTCCTAATACGCTCACACCATCTAGGATTATTACATGTATCGCAAATATTACCGCAATTATCACATCTAGCTTCTTGAGTAATTGTCTGCGCTACATTACATGATGGACAAATTTCTGTCTTTCTTTCAAATGTTATCTCGTTACCGCACGAGCAAATACATTTATTTATGTTTAAGCAATTAATACCTTTTTTCTCACAAATGCGTCTTACTTTACCGTCTCCAGTTACCATTGTGACTTCATAATCGCGATATTCAAGTGAGACAGCTATTTGAATAGAATCCCCAGGGTGTAAAGTTTCGTTTTCATACACATTATTCTTGGCGTTTAAAATTTGATCAGAAGTTATAGGAATTACTCTAACTGTTGCTCTCATTTGACCAGTCTTATCTTCACCGATAATAATTGAATTAAAGTACGCCAGAAAATCATTATATTGTTTTTTAGTTATCTCATGATTATTTTTACATTTTGCCAAAGCCGAATAGAATTCCAATATAGTGAATTCACTTATAATAATACAATTATCAGAATTATTACAAATTTCTATGCAAACATCATGGCCAATTTCTGGTGTGAAAAACTTAACAAAAGCATCAGTATCGAAATAATAAAGATCACTCATGTTCGCGACCTTCGTAAATAATTACTGAAAGAGGTTTGTCCAATTTAGACATATCCCTTAGAATTTCATCGAATGATGATTCAGGATTTGAATTATCTCTCATATCCTGTGCTAAATTTGAACGCAAAAATTTATCATTAGCAATCTTAAGCTTTAACAGTAGATCTGTATTTCTTTTATTATCCATGCTAATTACCTCTGATTCATGAGGAATAATAGAAATATTTTCTCTACCCCAAGTCTTGACTAAAAATCTAGTTCTTAGACGCGAATCTGAGTTCAATATATTGTCTAAAAATGAGATAGCGATTTGGGCCTGGTCTTCACTCAGGTCACTTTTACCTTTTGCTTCCAATCTCATTTTTATGCCGGATAATATTAATTCATTACTTAAATCAATATTTTTGTTTATTTCATTCCAATTAGCTAATGCATTATTCATGTTCCACCCCTGAAGCTCCTAAAATGTCTTCAATAACTTTTTTTGCCCTCGTTTTTATTACTTCTTCTAAAATCGCTTGATGATCTATTACTGAATTAAGTTCTACTTCATGATATGTACAACTTAAGGAACATTCAAAAACTCTTTCATTATCAGAACAGTTTGGAACTATTGAAAGCCGAATGTAATCTTCATCAGTTTTAAACATAAATCCTAAATGTGCTAACTCAACTGACTCATAATCAGATAAAATTGATTGACCAATACGGTTAAAATATATATCCCCATCTATCTTTTGATCAATTAAACATACAAAATTTAAATCGATATCTAATGAACTTAATTTCTGACCCCGTATACTTAAAATCTCATCAGTGTATTTAGTAAAGTTTGTTAATAATTCTTTGGCTTTTTCTAAGTCTTCGATTTCTTTATGACTTATCACAATCATTGAAGGGCTTACAAAATAGCTAATTTTTTTAGTTTTGTTCCTTAAGAAATATCCGTCAAAAACGCTTTCCATTTCTGGGAGATGATCTTTTAAATCTCTAAATAGCATTCCAATATTTTCGGTATTAACATTATTATTTTCAACATTTGTAAATGCTTTAATATCAAATTGATGAATTATAAGTCTCATGATAACACCACTTCCTTGAAATGCTTTATAATTATTTCTATATTTAACCAATTGAAACCTTTATTTAAATTATAATTCATAAAATTTAAAATTGTTTAAAAATCTTAAAATAACTTATAAAACGACAATATTTGCTATAAATTAATTATATATTGTTTTACTTTCCCCAAAACGTGCAAACTTTCGAATTGTTCAATAGTTGGGGCGTAATTTGGATTAGAAGGTATTAGAATGACTTTGCTATTATCCGAGTACCATCGACGTACATGAGTTTATCCATTCTTCTAAAAACTACAATAGACCCATTTTGAGGTACAGTATCGATTGGCTCGATTTTCAAAGAGGGGACGGGGTTGTTGTAAACCTAGGCTTCAAAGATAACACCGCTGTTTATGCCAGTTAAACGCTCAATCTGCCTTATTGATAGATGGTATTCCTCTTTGAGCTGTTTTAAATTGCTGTCTCGCGTCGATTTTCCTAAACTCTTGAATTCCGGGGCATTCGTCACTTGACATATCTCCCTAATTAATTGTCAAAATATATTTTTCCTCTATATCCAAACAGCAATCATCGCATGGCACTTTTAAGAAACAGGCTTTCGATTGCTACAGTCCGATCTTCATTAAATATTTTTAATACGTACTCAACATCAATTAATTCTGATCTTTTGCTATATTCTCCAATACTGCTCCATTGATAATTTTCAATTGCTTTTACCATTCCAGCTCTAAGCGGATTCTGAAGAATGTATCTCAGCACCGTTAAAAGGTAACTGTCATTTTCGACTACACCCCTCTCCCAAGAATATCCTGGAACTGAATGTTGTCAACAACCCCGTCCCCCCTGTCACCCCCTTGTCGCCCTGTTGTTGGTTTTATGTTCTATCTATTGAATCCAAGCCGCATTCTCCAGAAAAGGAAAAAACCCAGGTTGAGACCTAAGTTCGCTATTAATAATTTTAGTGGAGGCGGAGGAAGGTTGTTGTAACCAAATCGATTTTAAGTTAGTCGAGCATCATAATTCCTATTACATCTTTATTAATTACTATAGGTTTTCTATTATTGTCAGATAAAATGTATCCATAAATATACTGATCAGTAATTAGAACGACACTAATTTTTTTGGGGTTTGGCATATCTATTGTAACATTGGAATCTGATTTCATTACTAACGAATATACCGGCTCAGGATTCTTATCAATATAATTTTTATCAAAACGCGATATTAAGCAAAGCATCCCTAGTGAAATAATTACGGCTGAAAAAACATATAAAGTTGAATATAACACTGTAAGTTTATTATCTGTTTTAACTTTTTCAACTGTATCAATGAGCTTAGAGTTAGTAGTATCCAACTTTTTTTGGGAGCTTTGTTGGGCTTCCTGAAAAGCATTTTTTAATATTTTTATTCTAGAAATTAAAGATTCGTTAACGTTAGTACTCCCTAATACATCCAATTCGATTTGCATTAGTTCATCCAATATTGGTTGTAACTCGGGTATATTTTCAGCTTTAATCTTAGATGCATATACTTCAAGTGTGATTATCTTATCAAAAATTTTTGCATAGAAGTTTGTATCTCGATTTTTCATTTCAGCAATATCATTTTCCATAGATGCTAAGCTTTCTATATTGTTCTTGTTGTTAAAATCAGAATAATTGTAAAACAAAATATAAATAAGGTAACATACTAAACTAAAAAAACAAATAATAGTAAATAAATCGAAATATAGGCTTTTAATACTGAATTTCAAACTCAAAATTAGTGAACATACAAGCAGAGTTGATAAAACAATTGCTGTCCAATGTGACCTTGGTCCTAATTTATGATTAAATTTAATATTAATTAATGAGTAAATATAACATAATAGAAATATATTAGTATTAACAACCGGGGAAAACCCATTATATAAATAATGTACTTGTTGAAATGGCAATACCCCAAAATCTCTAATATAGGGCATCTGAGAAAAGATGAAGCCCATTATGTAAGTACATCCCAGATAAAAAGCAAATATAAACGGTACTATTGTAATTATGTTATCCAATTTAGTCGATGATTTGATATTATTCACAACCTATCCCATGTAAATCGAATCAAATTCTACAAGCTATCTAACTTTGTAGATTATAATATAAAAAGCCCTAAGTCTATAGAAATTCAGTAATAATTTTACTCTTTCTTCAATTGAAATTAGATCAATAGTTTTTAAGAAATAGAATCAGGACACTATTAAACCATCCTTAGTCAATTTATCACGTAAATAATCCATAAATCCAGGTATGGGCTCTGAATTACATATTCCAGCTAGTTGTTCACCTGTTTGAGTCAATAATATATTACCAATTTTAAGCACATTATCTGTTTCTTTTGTAAATTTAATATTCAACGGGGTACCATAGTAAGAAATTACTATTTGTTTAGGTAATCCAATTTTGCTAAAACCAGTAACCCAATTAAAACTAATAAGTCCTATGTCATTAAGATGTCTTAATAAATCAAAGCTTATATCATTTTGTTTATAAAACTCATCCCTATAATGTATAATTGGCAATATTTCTTCAAAAAAGCATCCAAAACTACAAAGTTTACAAAATAATGTCGCATCTGTTTTGTCTAGTGAACTTAAATAATTAACAGTACGTTTTGAATATTTACCAGGTTGGTTTGCTTCACCAGAAAGAACCTTAGACCATAATAACTGCATTTCTTCATCCGACACTATTCTGCATTTGTCAAAATAATTCGTTATCCAATCATCTTCTATTGCTTCAGGAATTGAATCAGTCGTAAGTTGTATTATAGCTTTTTCAGTTATTTGTTCTATATTTTGCTGTTTCATGGCTTCTTCTCCAATGAACCGTATAAATGCCCGTTGTTGTAGATCTGTTATATCTATTTGAGTTTGGGCTTTAATGATTTCAGCTTCGGCTTCAGCTGATGCAACCCTTTTTATTTGATATGGCTTAAAGTATCCACCAAGGGCATCAGATATTTTTTCAATCAACACAGTTGCAGGCTTTGATATTTCTCCAAAATTTATCAGACTTGTCCCAGTCATTTTCATTCACCACCATATTAATGTAAAACAATTCCACAATATGAAATATTTCAACAAATTACAATAACAATCCTTTATTGTTTCCAAAGTTTAAGAAAATAGTGCCTCTAGATTAGAGGCACTCCAATAAAAGCTTTATTAAAGGGTGAGCTATAAATGATTTTACTACGCCCATGATTATGGTATTATGATCATTAACAAATGGTGGGAACTTTAATATTTTCCGGTACAAAAATCATATCACCGTTTTGTTCATGAAATCTTCTTATAAAAATTCGATTATATTTCTTCAATACAACAACTGAGCCATCGTGTGGTAATATTTCTGATTGTAGATATTTAACCTGAAGGAATTACAGGTTCGATTGAATCATCCATCATTGGAATACCTATAACCTGCTCGAGGTCTATATCTACATGCTCACCATCAAGTTAATTTATAGTCATCACTTATGATCCCATAAATTGTTCAGATTGTTCATTTACCACCTTATTAAGTTCAATCGGGCCAACAGAAGGATGTTGGACGTCTTTGTTGTTGGTTTTATGTTCTATCTATTGAATCCAAGCCGCATTCTCCAGAAAAAGAAAAAACCCAGGTTGGACCTGAGTTCGCTATTAATAATTTTGGTGGAGGCGGGGGGAGTCGAACCCCCGACAGGAATTCATAGTCTGCTTATTCTGTCTCCAAAGATTTGTTAATCAAATATTCTAACCGTTCTTCATCACCTTTTAAATAAAGATAGCCTAAGAGGGCTTCGAAGCCGGTACTCATCCGATAGTTCTGCATATCCGCATTTTTAGGAGGGTTGCTCCGAGTATTCCGTCCACGCCTGACTATATCCTGTTCTTCTTCAGTCAATTCGTCGGTTATCTGCCTGATAATCCGGGCCTGATTCTCAGCCTTGACCATCTGCACCGTATCCAGATGTATATCCTTAATACGGCGGTTGCCTGCCGATACGATGCGGGTTCGAACCAGCAGTTCATAAACTGCATCACCTATATAAGCCAGTATCAGCGGTGAGTATTCACTTAAAGTATTTTCATCCAAGGGTTCATGCATCAGCAAATTTCCACCTGGCTCCTTCCCTGGTATCCTCCAGAATAATTCCTATTTCTTTCAGCTTATCTCTCAATAAATCAGCCCGGGCATATTCCTTTTTCTGCTTCAAATCCTGACGCAGATTAATAAGGTAGGTCATCAGTTCATCCACTTCCGGAGCTGTCTCATAGCGGAAGAGGCTTCCACCCGGCTTATCCTCCACCTTAACCTCCAAACGGTTGAGCAGGTCCCGCAGCGAATCAGCCAGAGTATAATCCTTATCCTGGCGGGCCAGAGTTCTCATTTCCAGTATTATTGCCAGCAAGGCGTCTACAGCCTGTGTTTTGTCTTCCTGTCTATTCATAAATATACCTAGAACGGTGCCTAGTTCTGTAAATATTCCTACTGCTTCCTGGAGCAATTGCTGATCATGGCTGTTTTCGGGGTTAGCACTGGCAATGAAGCTGTTGATAATGTGGGACATTTCAAAGAGATCTCCCAGAGCTTTGGCAGTGTTGAAATCATCATCCATCGCCTCAATAAATTTATCCCGCATCTCCATAACTCGCTTTAGGAACTCTGCTTGAGTTTCGGGCAGGTCTGAACTTACAGCGGTATTTTTATTGCTCATAAATTCCGCAGCCAGTGTTAGGGTAGTTTTCAACCTTCCCAGAGCTTTTCGGGCTTCTTCCAGCTTGCCATCATCAAAATCCAACGGACTGCGGTAGTGGGTGGCTATAAGATAGTATCGCACTACATCATGAGGATATTTAGCCAGTATGTCACGTAAAATAAAGAAATTACCGAGAGACTTGGACATCTTTTCGCTGTTAACGGTTATAAAGCCGTTGTGCATCCAGTAATTCACGAAGGGTTTGCCTGTATATGCCTCGGCCTGGGCTATTTCATTCTCATGGTGAGGGAATATTAAGTCTGCTCCTCCCCCGTGAATATCCACGGTATCTCCCAGGTATTTGGTTGACATGACCGAACACTCAATATGCCAGCCCGGTCTACCCTGACCCCAGGGGCTATCCCATGAGGGCTCACCAGCCTTGGCTTTTTTCCAGAGTGCAAAGTCGACCGGTTCTTCTTTGCGTTCATCCACTTCTACCCTGGCTCCAGCCAGCATATCGTCCAGGGAACGGCCTGATAGTTTACCATATCCGACAAAGGCTTTAACCCGGTAATATACATCTCCATCTACTTCATAGGCAAACCCTCGGTCGATAAGCCCAGATATTACAGTAATTATATCGGAAATATGCTCACTAACCCTGGGGTGTACATCAGCCCGGGCTATTCCCAGGGCATCGGCATCTATAAAATACTCTGCTATATAGCGCGCCGCAAGTTTTATCGGATCATCGCCCTCTTCATGGGCGCGCTTGATAATCTTGTCATCTACATCCGTAAAATTTTGCACATAACGTACCTGGTAACCTCGGAAGGCCAGGTAGCGCCTGACTGTGTCAAATACGACCAGGGGGCGGGCATTGCCCAGATGAATATAGTTGTAGGTGGTAGGCCCGCATACATACATGTTTACCTTATCAGGATTAAGAGTTGCCAGCTCTTCTTTTCTGCCATTTAGAGTGTTGTATATTTTCATCCACCGGAGCCTCCTTTTGATTTGATTCCAATCGTTTTTCTAATTCATCGATTCTGGACTGCATAGCTGCCAGCATATCACTTACCGGGTCTGGAAGCAGGTTGTGATCCAGATCAACATCGGTAAAGTTATTCTCAACCTTGACCCCGTCCCGAGCTACAATTCTTCCTGGCACACCAACTACCGTAGGTGTACCGTCCTCAAAAAGCCAATATTTAGGCGATCTATCAGTTCCTCCCTGCAACAACTTATGTTAATGTTCCAAAACAGGAACTTTTAGTGTACTTCGAATTGATTTTATCATAACCTGCAATAAAAAAGAAAACCCCCCTTTCTAAGGAGGATAGCATTTTCATTTTATTTTAAACTAATCAGAATTTATAATTATTTAATACATTGATAATCTAAAAGGGCTTTTTTAATTAATTTACTAATTTTTTAGCTCTAGACCTATTCAAACTTTAAATATGGCAGAGCCCATGAACGTGTAACCCCATCACCTGACATTGTTGTTTTCATTTTCCAGTTTTTAGGTCTTGTTAATCTATTTCGATAACTATTATTTGCTGGTTTTTTGATTCGTATCTCTTTATCCTTAATAATTATCTGGGTTAGTTCTCCATTATACTCATCTGGAAAAAATAATAGCCTAAGTAAAGAAATATCTTTAAATATAGTGGTAATTTTTTCATCATGTTCATAAGTAATTAGCGTTTCATTTAATGTTACTCCATGATTTTTTAGAACTATTTTTCTTATCGTATTTGCCATTAAATGTGAAATTATGTATAAGTTGGCAATATTGTCTCTAATATCTTTATTATATGATATTGCCGTATGTTCTCCATTAAACATGGGATGTATCTCAGTGTCTGGACAAATTACCCCCCCTCCAATTATGCCTTCTATATAATAGCCTAGTACCTTACCAAGTAACGTCGAACCTTCAACATGGCAATACCGTGCATGATTATGCTTTGTTTTATTTACAATTAACGCAATTTTATTTCTAAACGGTTCAATATTATTTTTGTATTCAACAATTAGCTGTTTATCTACCTTTTTAAGCCATTGATCAGCAAATATTATATTGCCGTTCACCAGTGCTTTAGGATAAAAGCATTTCATTATTTGATAGCCATCATCGATATAGGCCATTAATGATTCTAACAACTCTTTATGTGCAAGATCGATTTTTTCAAAATTATTTTGTTCTTTAAGTTCAATAAGAATGTTTTCAAAAGCACGAAGAACCCTATTTAACGAAACATTATAAATTCCTAACGGCTCTCTTAATGAATGTTCACTGTGAAATAATATTCCATGTGGTAAACTCACTAGAATATTATATAGTTCAGTGTTATAATTCCCGGAGTTTTCTGTTCCCCTTATAATCTCCAATCCAAACACCTCATTAACTTATTATGAGACTATGATATTTAATAAAATATTAAAGCGGGTTTATTTAGCCTTCACAGCTTTGAAGATTATATAGCTGATTATGTTGTACATCTGGGTAAATCTGCTTCATAACTTCATGTACTTTATACGTTACTAATATCTCATCTTCTATAGCCCAATAATGGTGGCATAACTCTTCTATAATACATATTAGGATTTGCCCATCATTATAAGAATTATCTCTCCATCTCTTTACTGGGTAAACAACAAGGGCAATCTGGCTTCCCATATGTTCAGGATTAATGGATAGCGTGAAATCACCATCTTCAGTTACTAAAGCCGTAAGACGCATTAAATTTGATATGTTTATATTTTCCTCTTCAAACTGCTTTAGTAATGCATTGAGGGCTTTTGAGAACAATGAAGCTTCACGCTCATTTAAGGGATAGTTTGCTTTTATTTCTAATTTGGGCACTAGAATTTTTGGTATAATTGGGCCGACACATGTTACAGCATCTATTAATTTCATATACTCTCCTCACCTGAGCTTCGTTAATAAACCAGTTCCTCCGAGTATTAATTTGCCTTCAAAGTAATGAGCTTAAAAATCATAAAACGTAAATTTTATGTTTATTTTTGGGGACAGGTGGGGGTGTAACAGTATCTCCTCTAATTTGTCCTTCCTTTGTCGGTTTTGTCTGTTCTGGTGTTGTATTTTTAATCTTTGCCATTTCTCCGCCTCCTCTATTGCTTTGGGACTGGTGGATTGGTAGCTGTCTCTCCAAATGGTGTATTTACTGGTTTCGGGTTAGGCTTTTTTTCATCGCTCATTATTTTATAACCCCTTTCAAATTAGTTAAAGTAAATATTATCAAATATATTACCCCTACAATAAATGCTAACAGGGACGAATAATTTAGAAATTCAGTTATTAAATTATATGATTTAGGCAATCTTTCTCTTTTGTTATCCTTATAATTAGAATCTAATAACTCTATTAGTTTACTAAATGTATAATGACTTACTTTAAATGATAAAAGCGTAAAAACAATACTTAAAGCAAAACTAACCCAGGAAATTTCAAGTGGTTTAGTATTACAATTCGTCAATTTATCAAATTGATTAATGAAAGTTAATGAAAGTCCTAATGCCCCTGCTGAAAGCGTAAGTATATATTTATCGAAATTTTCTGATTGTTTTGCTTTACTTTCTATATTGCGTTTTCTTTCATCTAAATAGACATTGTACTTGAAATCTTTATCCTCTGGCGATCCTGTCATATATCCTCCGATATTTTACATATTACTAATCAATTCTATCATTTTCCAAACTATTCCTGCTATAATTATCGATTTTATTGGAACTGCTTTTATCGTCTTTATCAAAAAAAATAACGCCTTAGAAGGCGTTAAAATCATTCGTTTATTGGGTTACCTTCATAAGAAAAAACGCATCCCACATATTACCTCAAACCGTCGCTGCATTTTTACACAAGAAAAACCCGCTTGTAGCAGGTTAGTTTATTAATATTCTATTCCCAATAAAAGAAGTCTTTTATGGGGGATTATATTTAAAAATACGACGGGAGTGCATTTCCCGTCGTTATAAAACGATATTTAGAATATACTAGATAGTTGTTTGATAGCTGATCTATGAGGAATTAATACACGTTCTTTCCAACTTTTTTGAAAGGAATCAAGCATTAATAATTTCTCACCTACTGAAGACAGCTTATCTAATAAAACACACTTATCAAACATCATATGACATTCGGAATAAATTTTCTTACTTCCACACCAACATCTTCCTCTAGGGTTTAAATGATGGGCATGTTGTTCCCTGTCAAATGGCATTTGTGGACCAATCCAAATACCTGAGTTAATAAACTGCCTAGTTTGCAGCCATATTTGGTGTCTAAAAAGCCAGATAGTAACATAAGCTAAAGCTTTTTTTACTCGCTCTGATATACCTTCACCTAATTCCCGAGGGTTATCCGTATAGCATATAGAATCTGGACAATATCCATACTTGACATTCCCCCCAAAATTTAGGTGGGGATGCTCCGGGTATTCTATATGAGAAATAGACGGATTGATGGGTACAACTATCGGTTGGTCATGATAATAACCTTTAGTTCCGGGATGAATAGCCACAAGGCACTTCATATCCTTCATAGTATCCGTATCTATTTTATTTACGATTACATCCGATATATTATGATCCTCTGAAGTACATTCACCAAAATGGCGTAACACCCTATTTTCAACTAGAATTTGCTGTCCTTTTTCAATATCTGAAATTATCATGGCACGTTCTTCTCTATAGGGTATTGGGTTGACTTCAATAAGAAGCCAACCCTCAAACCCAGCTAACCTTTGGTCAACCCAACGAACAGGACCGAATATTTGGGATATTTCCTCTAAATCAAACTGTGTCAGCATGGGAGTTACCTGGATTAGTTACAATACCTGGTTTTTTACCATTGTTATTATTGTCCTTATCCTTTTCATTGTTACCATTGTTTTTAGGCATAAATTTTCCTCCTAATACATAAAAAAATTTTTTTGTCAAGAAGGATTTTTTATAATTACAACGAATAATTTTTAATTACAAACGAAAAATCAAGAATTGACTGGCAAATCAATTAGTGATATAATGCTAAACCATTTGACCTAAATATTATAAATATGCCAAATGACACCTCCTATCCTGATCACAATGATAAATATTGCGAGAATCCCTCTTAAAAAACACGCAATATCTTATCTTTTGCGATTCAAAAAAAGATTGGGTAGAGTGGTGGCTTTGCTATGATTTACCACCACCCATAATTGTTCCATAAAAACAAAAGTATGTACAAACATCATAATATGGCAAAAATTGCAATTTTACTGTCCAAGCTTACTAATTCTCTCTTTAACAATAAATAGCTTACTAATGGAAAAAATCAGGATATTATCCCGATTTTATTTTTGTGAAAATAAAAGTTCGAAATATACAAAAATATTGCCTTACCAGTATTAATAACTGGGCCTAAGTTCCCTATATAAAAAAGCAGGTTTATAGTAAACCTGCTCTATTCTTTAGAATATGGATAGTACTTATTTATTCAGTTTGAAAAATTATTATATATCATGGTCTGTGGCTTCCCTTACTACCCTATTTTTAATTTTAATAAGGTACTCATCATCTTGTATTCTAAAAACATCTAACTCTTTGTCTTTAATATTTAATTCTAAGGTATCTGTGGATAATACCAAATTGTGTGCTCGGATTTCTTTAAAGCGGAATGATTCCGCATACCTTTCGCCTTTCCATAGCCCAACAACAGTCGATTTCGGCGGGACATCTTTAAGGACTACTGAACTACCACCTATTGTCGATCCCTCTCCAACTGTAAATGAACCAAAAAGCATCGACCCTGCACTTATAGTTACATTATCTTCAATTGTAGGATGCCTTTTTCCCTTTTCTTTACCCGTTCCACCTAAAGTACAACCCTGAAAGATTGTAACATTGTCACCTACCTCGGCTGTTTCACCAATAACTGTACCCATACCATGGTCTATAAAGACACCTTTGCCTATCTTTGCTCCAGGGTGAATTTCGATGCCAGTTAGGAAACGGCTAATATGGGATACCAGACGAGCTAAAAGATATAATTTCTTATTATATAAAAAATGTGCTAGTCTATGATTTACTAGGGCATGAAAACCAGGATAGCATAAAATAACCTCAGCTACACTACGTGCGGCAGGATCTCTTTCAAAGACTACCTCAATCTCCCTCTTAATTGTTTCAAACATACTAATACTCCCCTCATAATGCCATTAATAAAATGGCTTATGCTACTCTCCCCTTTTGAAAACGGGTAAGGTTTTAAATTGTATTCTTCTTTTATTTCTTTTCTAAAATCTTTCGATTCATAATATAAATCAACTTTTATATATCCATTGACATTAACGGATCTAATTATCATATTTCTTACGGGATGATAAACCCTTGATATGGATGATCTTTCCGACATGGTTGGGGGTTTTCCAGAACTGAGATTTGTTCCTACTTCTACGTTCTCACTACCGTACAGTTCGGGGGCACAGCTTTTACCACCACCGAGCCTCCACCGATTTTGGCATGATCACCTACCGTAAAGGATCCCAAAACTTTAGCTCCCGCACTTATAGTGACATTATTGCCGATAGTAGGGTGGCGCTTGCCTTTTTCTTTACCTGATCCCCCCAGAGTGACTCCCTGATAAAGGGTAACATTGTCGCCTATCTCTGCGGTCTCTCCTATTACAATTCCGCTGCCATGGTCTATAAAAAATCCCTTGCCAATTTTAGCTCCGGGATGGATTTCTATCCCGGTTAGAAAACGGCTGATATGGGACACCATCCGAGCCAGAAAATACCTCTTCTTTATATATAAGAAATGGGCCAGCCGATGAAATACTATGGCATGAAATCCCGGATATAACAAAATTATCTCTGCTGCACTGCGTGCGGCCGGGTCTCGTTCGAAGACTACCTGAATCTCTCTCTTTAGGGCTTCAAACATACTTTTTCCCCCTCTAGTTTATATTTCCATTCTAAATAAATAAAACCTTCCATCTCTGTTTTCAGAGACGAAAGGTTCTTACTTCCGCGGTTCCACCCTGCTTGAGTGCTATAAGCACCCCGCTTTGATCAAAATAACGGCTTTTACCGGGTATACCTACTATTATTTCAGTATACCTGCTCCCGGGTGCATTTCGTCAGCTTCGTACTGTAAGAAGGCTCTCAGCCGGTGACCTTCTCTCTCTGGCAGCGATCGCTGCTTACTTCTCCCATTCACAGCATTTTATAAATTTATAATTAGTCTCTGAATTAGTTCAAGCTAATTCCTTATTCCTATCAGTAATATAAATTATATGCAGGAATCATTAATAATGTCAACTTGCAATGAACAGCCTGGACTTACCGTAGCTATTTAACTTTCGGAGAATTCTTAGGTGTCTGGATAATGTTACTGCAAAACTTACATCGAAACCCATTTTTTACAGATTTATAAGTCACCAACTGATCTCTATTGCATTTTGGACATTTTACTTTATGGAAAAATGCAGCCAGAGAAGACATGAAAATCGGATTCATTTTGCTCCCTCCTTATTAACTTTACTAAAAAGCTTGGTTATATCGTCAATAATCATCGGTGAGCCCAGCTGATAAAACGAAATATAAAAATAGATAGTCCTATTCCTAGGACTATCCCAATAGCAAATTAGTTATCACCTATGGCTTTGCTCCTGTTTTTCACATGATTTCACTATAGGGACCTATATTGCATTATATTATTAATTTCTATCTATTATTATAGCCCAAATCCGTTTGAGCTGACAAATGGCGGAATGCTCCCAAAGCCAGTGCCCACCAAGAGACTCCATAGGAAGGTTGGAATTTAACGCAATCAGCTAAAAGTCGGGAGCCTGCCCGTTCTTTTAACTTAACTTGGCTAGAGCCTTATTGATACGTTCCAAGGATTGATCCCTGCCCCAGATGGATATAAGATATGGCAGTTCCGGTCCATGGGTTTGCCCGCTTAAGGCGCTGCGCAGCGGCATAAATACATCTTTGGGTTTTAGCTTAAGCTTTTTTGTAGTGGCTTTGATGAATTGTTTAATTTCATCAGGCTCAGTGAAATGAGGCAGCTCGTCCCGGAATGTCTCCAAAACATTTCGAACCCCTTCACCGGCCAGAGCTTGCATCGCTTCCTCTTCATAAACAGCATCCCTGAAGAAAACATCCATCTGCTTAGTTATGTCAGAGAGGCATACCAGATGATCTCGAACCGCTTGAACCAGCAGTTCGTATCGAAGTTCGTCCAATTTTTCTATATCAGCCGCGTATTCAGAAGCTGTCAGATAGGGCTTTAACATAGCAGCCAGCTCTTCTGTCGTCTTCTTTTTCAAGTATTGCTGGTTAACCCAGTTTAACTTGTCCATATCAAATACTGCCGGGCTCTTGGCCACTCTATCCAGAGTAAAGGCTTTAATGATCTCTTCCTGACTAAGTATCTCTTGTTCACCTTCAGGTGACCATCCCAGAAGTGCCAGGAAGTTAAAAAGTGCTTCAGGCAGATAGCCCATTTCCCGGTATTGCACCAGGGAAGTAGCACCGTGGCGTTTACTCATCTTTTGGCGGTCGCTGCCCAGGATCAGCGATATGTGGGCAAATTTGGGCCAAGAAAAATTTAAAGCATCATAAAGCATGATCTGGCGGGGGGTGTTGGATAAATGCTCTTCAGCTCTTATCACATGGCTTATTCCCATCAGAACATCATCTATGACCACTGCAAAGTTATAAACAGGTATGCCATCCGATTTAGCAATAATAAAATCGCCGCTGTTATCGCTTTCGAAGGTTACACTTCCTCGAACCAAATCATCTATAACATAGGTTTTGTGCTCAGGGACCCGGAAACGGATGCTGGGTTTCAATCCAGCTTCAAAGCGCTCCTTTACCGCCTGGCTGCTCAGCTTGCTGCATTTTCCCGAATAGCGCTGCATTTCTCCGCTCGCTAGCTGAGCATGCCGCTCTTCTTCCAGTTCTTCCTGAGTACAAAAGCAATAGTAAGCATCCCCCTGATCAAGCAGCTGCTGTACATATTTACTATAGATTTCCAGACGTTCGGTCTGACGATAAGGCCCGTTTTCTCCGCCCTGGATCATTCCTTCAGTCCAGCTAATTCCTAACCAGCGCAGGGATTCGATTATTTCATCCTCGTATTCACGACGCGAACGTTCCAAATCGGTATCTTCAATGCGCACCACAAACTGCCCATCCTGATGGGCTGCAAACAGGTAATTAAATAGGGCTGACCGTGCCCCTCCAATATGTAATGGTCCGGTGGGGCTGGGTGCAAACCTAACTTTGCAATTGTTCATTAGTTTCCCTCCCAAAATTCCTGGGTATTTCCCGGTAAAATTATCAACACAACACTGGGTAATTATAGCATTTCAATTATTGTATCGTAAACTGATATATAATCGGCAACCATCCGCTCTTTACTAAAACGCTTCTTAACCCATCGGCGGCATTCACGCCGATCGAGCCCCGCTATGGCTTTTAATTTATCCACCGCTTCATTGATGTTGGTAACCAGAAAGCCGGTTTGCCCTTCATTGATAACTTCAGGCATGGAACCCCGGTTAAACGCTATTACCGGGGTTCCGCAGGCCATGGATTCCACCACACTTAGGCCAAAGGGCTCATTGAAGTAAATGGGGTGCAGTAAGGCAAAAGCACCCCCTAAAAGTTCATTTCTTCGCTCAGGTCCAACCGATCCTACATAAATGACATTATTTTTATCAATGTAGGGCAGCACCTGTGAATCAAAATAGGCATTATCCTGTATGATGCCGGCTATAATCAGCTTCATTCCAAACCGTCTGGCAATCTGTATAGCCTCATAGGTTCCTTTGTCCGGGTGTATCCGCCCAAAATAAAGCAGGTAATCTCCCGGTTCTTCGATGAAGGAGAACAGATCAAGGTCTATCCCGTGATAGACCGTAGCCAGGTAATCTAATTTCGGGCTGCGGTCAGATTCGCTGATGGAAACATAATAATTATCCTGGTTGTAGGCCTTGTATACGGGTAAAATCTTGGGATTGGAAAAACCATGGATAGTCGTCACTACCGGTGTTTTAACCAAGCGGCTATAGGAGAGGGGCAGAAAGTCATAGTTGTTATGAATTATGTCAAACTGATCAGCCTGCTCGAATAGATGAGCAATATGTAGACATTCCCATACCTTGGCATCCATTTGCTTATTTTCTTCATAGGGTGCAGGGCATATGGAATCCAGTCGGGCACTGGTCTGTGAATCACCGGTAGCAAATAGCGTAACTTCGATTCCTCTGCTGACTAATCCCTCGGCTAATAGAGACACTATGGTCTCCCAGGGCCCGTAATGGCGGGGAGGGGTTCGCCAGGCTATTGGTGACAAAAGGGCAACTTTCAAGATATAAATCCTCCACAACTTTATTATTTATGCTGGCTATGAAAACTCCGGCACAGTGACGATTGGCGAGGCAGCCAGGAAACATCTGCTTTTATGGCTCTTTTAGCCATTCCTTATAGTTTTGGTAAAGTTTGGAGATATTATTCCTCGGATTGTGATAAAATTCCTCTCGCTCTATATCCTTAAGCCAGGGGCAGCTCAGATCAAGCATACTTTTTACGGTTGTGTTTTTAAAATGGCTAAATATCTCCGCCGCAGGTTTTGAACTTCCATCATGTCGGAACATACCAAAATGGCGTTCGTGCAGGCATATATCCAGCGGGGGTTTCTCCCATAGTAATGAGGTATAATCGGCATAACACCACGCCATTGCCCCCATCATTCCCACTGCCTTCAATTTAGGTAAGACCTTACTGTAATAAACAGCGGCTTCATCTTCTGACCATAACGGACACTGGCAAAGGCTTTCGTAATCAGCCGGAGGAGCCGGAGGCAGAACTGACCGAGTGGGAACTCCAAATTCCTGAAAAAGCACTGATTTTTGCCCCAGCCAGGCGGTAACAATCCCTAAAAATGGGACCAAATCGGAGTCAATCGGATCATTTACCCAGGAAAGGTAACAGGGGTAGCCATGCATACATAGGAAGTCGCAGAATAAGGCTGCATCCTGCGGCCATAAGCGTCGATCTTCTTCCAGGTCTTCGGCATGCATCCCCAGGGTTACTCTGGCTCCATCGCTGCAGTGCCTGATTTGAGAAGTCATGCTTTCAAGCCACTTACGAGCATCGCTGCGCTGAGGCGGAATAACCCAGTTGGATGCTTCATTTCCCAAATCATAGGCAAAGATCGCTTCATGACCCTTCAGGGCTGTAACCACTGCCTGGATTTGATACAGCTGAGCCTCTATGACCTCATAGTCTGTATAACAATTACGTATACCAGCCGATCCGACCCGTCCATTACTGAAAACAGGAAAGCGGCCTTCACCTTTCCCGGACGTTAGCATCCAGTCCGGCATCCAATTTATTCCGCTCATATGTCCACAGAAAAAGGTAGGCATTAGCTGCAAGCCGTGGGAAGAGGCCAGATCAGCCGTCTTCTTCAAATAGCCGAGGCAGGCTGATGATATGGTTTCAGGCGCGGGCTGGAAGTCTTCCCAGGTTAGAAATATTCTGACCATGTGGAAATTATTTTCCGCCAGGCTTTTAAAATCCCTCGCTGCTTCCCGAACATCAAAATCTCTCCACCAATACATAGCCTTATTTACCGGCCAGTAGTTAATTCCCGTAATGAATTTTTGATTATCGCTCATATAGTATTCACCTTTAAGGCAGCCAGTCATCGGCTGTTAATTCTCAGGCAGCTGCACCCATTAATCCCTGAATGAGACTCCGAATAAAATCAATAATCCTCTGAATAAAACTTTTGGCCTGGTCGGATTGATTTCGAACATCCTGGATACCTTTTTGTAGTTTATCTAACTGTTGATCGAGCTTGGTTATGTTGATGTTTAACTTATTAATATTCTGCATCAAAGCAACAATTCGATTTATATCATCATCCGACAGCTTGACATTGAGATCTGCGCTAACCTGTATGATTATTCGCCGTATCTCTTCTGGATCTGTAATCTTCTTCTCCACTACTTGTTTTTTAACTTCATAGATGATTTTGCCGGCTTTGTCCTGCCCAATCTTCTGCCCTAGTTTGGATGACTCGGCCACCTCCTGGTTGGCAGTTTCTTTAGCTGTCTCATTTATCTTATTCCCGCTGGCCAATTCAAATGCTTTTATTATTCCGGTAAGTGCTGCTGTACCGGAAACTTCAAAAGGTGCCGCTACATTTATCTGTACATCTTCAATCCCCGCAGTATTAGCAGCATTTGCATACATAAAGGGAGTAACTCCGTTAATATTGTGGGTCTGAACGCCAATGCCCTGGCCTTTATCTGCACCTGTAACCAGAGCGCAGGAAATAGCTCGAGTTCCAATTAAGCTCTCATCAATTTTACCCTGCAGATATTTTCTTTCCTCCTGGTTGCTGACTGTAACATAACGTACATTAGCAAGGTTGCTCTTGCTCCCAAAATAAGTTAAGACCTGATTTTTCTGTGCTTCAGTTAAATCCTTTCCCAGACTGATAACGGCCTGTCCGGTCTTAACATCTGCACCCGTATTTACCGCCTTTTCTCTGTAAATCCATGCTGATGTCAGTAAGGCGAAGACCATTACACAAATAAAAATTTTACGCATAAAAAAATTTACCCCCTGGTTTTTTTCTTAGTCTGTCTCTTTCAGGGAGTAAATAGTATAGGATTATTTATTTTGTATTAAAACTACCGCCTGAGCTGAAATCCCTTCCTCTCGGCCTTCAAATCCCAGACCTTCTGTAGTGGTAGCTTTTACACTAACTTGTTCCGGTTCAATACCTAAAGTTCTGGCAATATTAGTAATCATAGCAGGTATATATGATGCTAATTTAGGCTTTTGAGCAACGATGGTACTGTCTATATTGATAATAGTAAATCCGTCATCCTTTAATAGCTGTCCCACTTGCTGCAAAAGGATGATGCTGTCGATATTTTTATATTTGCTTGAAGTATCCGGAAAGTGCTTACCTATGTCACCGAGAGCTGCCGCCCCTAGAAAGGCATCACAAATAGCGTGCAGGAGAACGTCGGCGTCTGAATGCCCCAAAAGCCCCTTGGTAAATGGTATGTCAACTCCGCCTAAAATTAATCTCCTGCCCTCTACCAGGCGGTGTACATCATATCCTGTACCAATACGCAATTATCCTACCCCCAATCCGATAAACTTTTCTATTCTCTTTGATTCTTCAGCAGAGCTTCCGCTATGATCAGATCCTCAGGGGTGGTAATTTTCAGATTGTTATATTCTCCCTCTACCACTCTAACCCGTCCAATATAGCGTTCAAAAAGTGAAGCATCATCCGTACCCTGAAAATTTTCTTCATAAGCCTTTTGGTAGGCTGTCATAAGTTCAGCGTACTTAAATATCTGGGGGGTTTGTATTGCATAAACTGAGGTTCTATCCAGAGTCTGACGCACAAAACTTTCCCCGTCAACCATCTTGAGCGTATCCTTGCTAGGAATACCCGGTATAGCTGCCCCCCACTCCTCAGCTTGTTTAAACAATCGGAAGAAAAGTCCCGACGACAAAAGTGGCCGGGCACCATCGTGCACAGCCACCAAGTCGGTGTCCGGTCCTAGTTTATGTAACCCAATCAATACTGAATCCTGTCTTTCCTTTCCTCCGGGAAGAACAGCGGAAACCTTATTGTATTTAAAGCGTTTAATAACCTCTTGTTCGCAATAATCCAACTCATGTTCCCCGGTTACTACCACAATTTGTTCAACTATATCCAGTTTCTCAAAGAAATCCAGGGAATAAGATAAAATCGGCCGCGAGTTAAGAAGCATATATTGCTTGTTAATGCCGCTCTTCATGCGGCTGCCTTTGCCGGCTGCGGCTATAACAACCCGGAGGTTGTTAACCATATAAATTCACCTCTTGTATTGGCACCCCCTGCAAGTTTGGTTTTATGATACCCAGGCTATTATCTTCTCTCAGTTTGCGGCTGAATATCATTCTTCCTGCCGCGGTCTGGAAGACGCTGGTTACAAGCACTTCCAGGTTATTCCCCAGTTCATCCTGTGCATCCTCAACCACTACCATGGTTCCATCCTCCAGGTAGCCTACCCCTTGCCCGGGTTCTTTACCTTCTTTTAATATATTAATATACATGGTTTCCCCCGGATAAACAACTACCTTAACTGCATTAGTGAGTTCATTTATATTCAGAACTTTAATGCCCTGTAATTCAGCAACCTTATTAAGGTTATAGTCATTAGTAATTATACTGGCGCCGCTCTGTTTACATAGTCGAACCAGTTTCATATCAACTTCTTTTTCTTCTGGAATATTATCCTCCACTACTTTTATTGTTATTGCAGAATCCTTTTGCATTTTTGACAGCAATTCTAATCCACGCCTGCCCTTGCTTCTCCGTAGACTATCGGAAGAATCAGCTATATGCTGCAGCTCCTCAATAACAAAAACCGGCACAATTAAAGTCCCCTCTAAAAACTTACTCTCACATACATCATAAATACGTCCATCAATAATTGCGCTGGTATCCAATACTTTATAACTGCTATTCGTTACTTCTTCGTTATCCTTAGGTTTAGGCAATTGAACCGGTAGCAGCTTCCACACATCCAGCGCCCTGCGGCTTCCTATCTGCATTCCTAGATAACCGCATAATAAGAAGCTAAGCATAGTTAGATAGGTCCCGGCTCCTTTAATCATAGACAAGGGATAGCTGCTCAGGAGTGCTACCAGAACCCCCAGCACCAGACCCGCCATACCACAAAGAAGTATTTCTATTGAAGTATTGTCCAGCCAGCGGTTAAACAATTTCCATCCTTTTAGCACAAATCGCCACAACCATACTCCAGACATATAAAACAGCAAGAACGCTGTTCCCCCTGCCACAAGCTGCTCGACAGTATTTAATCTGACGAATAATTTGAGCGAAAAGCTGGCCCATAAACCTCCGATAAGTGCTAAAAACAATAATGGTCTGTAAAAAATTTTATTATACATTAAAATCACCTCCACTAATATCTTTCTAGTAAAAAGCAATTATTATACTATAAATTAAAATAATTAGTAATTATGGAAAATTTATTTAATTTTGAAAAAAGCATTTTTCAGTCTCTAAATGCCATAATATGTCAGTAAAGATTCGGCCGGCAGAATTGACAAAAGATTTAAGGGAAGGCTATAATTAATGAAATGCCGAGCGGACGGGGGGAATTAAGCTCTTTATGAAAGACTTAATATGTGATGAGTTTCAAAACACTGTGGGCAATCTTTTAATTCGTCACCACAGCGTAGTTGATGTTTTGACTAAACTTTCTGAATCTACCTGTCGAGTAAACCGAGCTGTTATCAAATCTGTAACCGATTGCGGTTGTGTTTCCATTCAAGCTGAAAAAATTGATATACCCGATCACCTGGAATCAGTTGCCGAACTAAAAGCATGTTTGGACAGCCACTTACGCGGAGAGTTATGTCAGCATTGTGATGAAGTTGTAATAGGTGAATTAGGGAAACTCCTTTTCTATACAGCTGCCCTTTGCAATCTCCTGGATATAAATCTCTATGATGTTTTTATTAAGGAGAATAAGAAATCTCAAGCCTTAGGTTATTTTAATATGACCTAATCCAGTTGGAACTGTCTAACCTATGTAGTACAAAAAACCGCCTTAGGCGGTTTTTTTACATTCGTAACCCAATAAGGGGACGATCCTTTTGTTTGGTCTGCAACCTCGGTATATCGAGGTTTCTTTATACCATATATTCCAGGAGGAACTGCTCCCGCATCCTCTTTAAGCCGTTCTTTATGGACCGAGCACGTACCTCTCCAATACCTTCTACATCATCCAATTCCTCAATGCTGGCTTTCAAAATATTGTTCAGCATGGAGAAACGTTCAACAAGGTTTTCTATTATGGCAGGAGGTATTCGCGGAATCTTGTTCAGCATCCGATAACCGCGGGGAGCAACCGGCTGCTCCAAATGACTGCTGGTGGTTCCTAAAGCTAAACTCTTAAGCAGAAAAACGGAGTCAGATATTTCATCTTCAAATGCACGCAGTACGGTATTTAATATCTCACTAGGGTTCTTTTCTTTGTTATTGGAATAGTCTTTGATAATTAAAGTAGCTTCTTCTTCCACATTAGACACTAATTCATCCATCTGCATCTTGACCAGACGACCTTCTGTGCCTAATTCACTTATGTAATTTTCTATTTCTCCAGCTATGTTTAGGACTTTAATGCTGCGACGGAGCACTTCACACACCTCTACCACGGTTACGAGATCTTCAAATTCTAATCCCCCCAGGTGCTGCAATTCCCTTATCAAGACGTTCCGGTATTTCTCCAGCGTTTGCAGGGCCTGGTTGGCTCTAACCAAGATAGATGCAATGTCTCGCAATCTAAAACTTAAATTTCCCTGGAACAGCGTTACGACCTGACGGCGTTGGGATATGGCTACTACTAATTCCCCGGTTTGCAGAGCTACCCTTTCCGCTGTACGGTGACGAATGCCGGTTTCCTGGGAAGGCAGTTTAGGGTTGGGGTCTAATTGAGCATTTACTATTAAAATCCTGGAAGCATCGTGGTTGGTAATAATAGCACCATCCATCTTAGCTAGTTCATATAGACGTGCCGGGGTAAATTCACAGTCAATATGGAATCCACCACTTACCATGTTCATAACTTCAGGAGAATCACCCACTACTATTAGACCCCCGGTATTCGCATGCAGCACATTTTCAATACCCAAACGAAAAATCGTACCTGGAGCTAGCATTTTAAGGGACTGGCGAAAATTTCCCCTGTAAATATCTTCTACCAACACTATCCCCCCATAACAGTTTCTATAAAGTCATCCAGGTTTCTAGTTTCCATTAACTGTAACCCACCTATATTTCTACCCTCAAGATTTGCTCCGGAAGGTATTACTACACGTTTAAAGCCCATCTTCTCAGCTTCTTTCAGCCGTGCATCCAGAAACGGTACTGGTCTGATTTCCCCGGAAAGCCCTAGTTCTCCCAAATATACCATGTCCACTGGCAAGGGTCTTTCCCGGTAGCTGGAAAGAATAGCTGCAGCAATGCCCAGATCTACCGAAGGGTCTCTTAGAAATACCCCTCCAGTAACCTTCAGATATACATCATATGCGGAAAGGTTAAACCCCCGCTTCTTTTCCAATACTGCGATTATCAGTGCCAGTCGGTTCTGATCAATACCCGAGGCCATACGTCGTGCATACCCGGGTCCGGTTGATGAAACCAATGCCTGCATCTCTATAAGCAACGGACGACTGCCTTCAAAGCTGGCTACTACTGCACTCCCACAGACCGTAGGATCTTTGGCACTTAAGAATATTTGGGAAGGGTCTAGTACTTCTTTAAGCCCTGACCCGCTCATTTCCAGCAGGCCGATCTCATCAGTAGAACCAAAGCGGTTCTTTACACCTCGTAAAAGTCTAAAAGAAAAATGTTTTTCACCTTCGAAGTAGATAACCACATCAACCATATGTTCTAGCACCTTGGGGCCAGCCAAAGCACCATCCTTGGTTACATGACCGACAAGAAAGAATACTCTGTCGCTTTTTTTAGCCATATCCATAATCTTCGCAGTACATTCGCGCAACTGTGACACACTGCCTGGAATGGAAGATAAACTCTCCGAATATACGGTCTGAATAGAATCTATGACTACGAAATCAGGTTCTAATTCCTGTAAATAACCACCTAGCAGATCAATGTTCTGCTCATTCAGAAAATATATAGACGCACTGTCTATACCTAGCCTTAGTGATCTAAGCCTAATTTGTCCAGCGGATTCTTCTCCAGACAAGTAGAGCACCTTTTTACCGTTTCCGGCTATAAAATTGGCTGTCTGCAGCAGAAGTGTAGACTTACCTATACCGGGATCCCCTCCAAGTAGAACCAGCGACCCCGGTACAATTCCCCCTCCCAGTACACGATCTAGTTCAATCATACCACTGGAGTAACGGTACAAGGGGGAATTGGGTATATCAGATAAGGCCACTGGCTGTATCTTAAGAACGCTTCGTGCAGAAATCCGTTTGGGACCACTTTCCTCGAGAAGACTGTTCCAACTGCCACATCCCGGACATCTGCCGAGCCATTTGGCTGATTCATTACCACATTCCTTACAGACAAACCTTGTAATAATTTTTCCCATAATTTTCCCTCTTTAATACCATTATAATACAAATATTTCTTTCATGTTCAGTGTTTTTATTTGTTTTACTGCTTTCGAGCCACTATTTTACCATCTGCAGCATCTACCAGGATTGTATCTCCAGGAATTACTGTCTTCTTGAGAATTTCTTCAGATACGGTATCCTCCACCAGTTTTTGAATAGCTCGCTTTAAAGGACGTGCACCATAAGCAGGTTCATATCCCTCTTTCATAATTATCTCCCGAGCTGATTCGGTAATTATTAATTGGTAGCCGTTATCTACAATGCGTTGACTTAAGTCTTTAATCAAAAGATCAATAATCTGCTTAAGTTCCTCTTCCGATAAGCTCTGGAATACTATTAATTCATCAATTCGATTTAAAAATTCGGGCCTGAATGTGTGCTTCATTTGTTCCATTACCCGTTCCTTCATTCTGGCATAGTCTTCCGCTTCATCAGCTGCCCGTTTAAAACCAAGAGTCTTATTTCGAGATAGAGATTCAGCCCCGACATTGGAAGTCATAATAATAATGGTATTTCTAAAATCAACTGTCCTTCCTTGACCATCGGTCATCCTTCCATCTTCTAATACCTGAAGCAGGATGTTATAAACATCTGGGTGAGCCTTTTCAATTTCATCAAGCAGGATCACTGAATACGGTTTTCTTCTAACCTTCTCAGTTAGCTGACCGCCCTCATCATAACCTACATAGCCCGGAGGAGACCCGATCATACGAGATACGGCATGTTTCTCCATATACTCGGACATATCCAATCGTATCACTGAATCTTCGGTAGCAAACATAGCCTCGGCCAGTGCACGAGCCAGCTCTGTTTTCCCCACCCCGGTGGGTCCCAGGAACACAAAGGATCCAATTGGCCGTTTGGGGTTTTTTAACCCCGCCCTGGCTCTGCGTACGGCTCGGGCAACAGATCTCACCGCTTCACTCTGGCCTATTACCCGATTATGCAATACCTCTTCCAGGTGGAGCAGTCGTTCCCCTTCTTCCACGGCCATTTTGCTGAC
>Ga0074193_1001252_pt1 | contig 32728 bp, 29 predicted proteins | sample EPASupsiteHSE605_FD_64523 | JGI IMG/M metagenome (GOLD analysis project Ga0074193, IMG submission 64523) | Bioremediated contaminated groundwater from EPA Superfund site, New Mexico - Sample HSE6-05 | ecosystem: Environmental > Aquatic > Deep subsurface > Groundwater > Contaminated ... | reverse complement strand
GGACATGGAACCGTCGAAACAGCAGCAAAAACAACGGTTCCATGTCCTCCAGCTCCTTCGTCGCTTCCAGACGATGGAATGTTGTTTTTGTCGCTGAAGACTTTTTGAGACGGCCTCCACCAATCATTTATATCAGACTACACCCAACTATCCCAACCCCATCAGAAACTCCGCCACGGCGGCAGCGGAAATTTCGCGCATGCACGCGCACTGTGCGGTCTTGCGGCAGGCCGAACATTCTTTATCCGCTACAAATACTTTGAAACTTTTTCCAATAGGCGACCAGCGACCAGGATGCATGGGACGAATGGGCGGATACAAACCGGCTGCATGAATACCCAGTGCAGAAGCCAGATGCAGCGGACCGGTACTGCCGGCTACCAACGCATGGCAACGACTGATAAAAACCATCAGCTCATTCAACGACAGCTTCCCGGAAAGATCGGTCACCTGCGAAAACGGCTCAGCAAGCTCGCTGCGAAACATAGCACCTTCTTTTTCGGTGCCGGTCAGAAAAATTTTAAAGCGATCGGTTGGCAGCAATTGTATCAACTCTGCAAAACGATCCATGCCCCACTCGCGCGCACTGCCCCTGGAGCCCGGATGCAGAATCAGATTGATTTTTCCAGAATCCAACAACTCATTCAAATCAGCACGCAGTGCGCCTTTTGGAGACATCAAAAGCATGGCATTCAACTCTTCCATCGATGGGACCTCAGAAATACCAAGTCCTTCCAGCAATTTGAAATTCAGCTGTGCTTCGTGCAGATCGGAATTTTTACGGCTGAAATTTATTTTTCTGTTGCAGCTGAACCAGTGAAATGTCCGGTGCGATGTACCGATGCGTATGGGAATTCCGGCGCTGTGTGCGGCCTTCGCAATTTCCTTTCGTGGAAACACGTGAATAATAACATCTGCATTCAGCTTCCGGAGCGATTCTGCAGGATTGTCTGACATTTCATCCCAGCTGACAAACTCATCAACCGCAGGACAGCACTGCACAACAGCACTGGTATAATTTCGCCCGAGAAAAAGGATGGTGCAATCCTGAAAACGTTGTTTCAGAGAAACAGCCAGCGGCAAAGTGAGTACAACATCGCCAATGGCATCGGTGCGGCTGATGATAATTCGTTTCGGGTTCATAGAAATTCTACCCAAAAATACAATTAAATCATGAAACGTAACACTGGTTCAATAGTAAAAAATTATTTATGCTTTGTCTTATTAAACCGCTATTACTCAGGTTTTCGAAGAGAGCGGGCAAATTTTCGTTGTTTTTTTCACAGAGTTGCGCAGAGTGCACACAGAGTAACGCAGAGTATTATTGTATTTGCAAAAGCCGACATCCAAAACGGCTTTTGCCTCCTATACTCTGTGCAACATGGAGCATAACTTTGTGGCACTTTGTGAAACTATGCCACACGTCTATTCCATCCATTAATCGTTGAATTCATCCTCCGAAAAATCCTGCGAATCAAATTCAATCTCGCGCTTTATCTGCGCCTGCGTTGGAAAATATCCGATAAAAATCAATGCAATCAACACCATCACCAGTACGAAAATCCAACATCCACACAGCAGAAAAAACACAATGCAAAGGGTCAATCCTACATCAAAAAAAGCCATGCGGAGAATGGACACGTTGACATACGACTGCATTTGTTTTTCTTTCGATTCCTGCAAGCGTACGCGTTTGAGCATGATGCGCGGTACAATAAAAGCGCACATGACAGCAGCAATTGCAGCAAGTATGCCGGTTGTAAACAAAGCCGGTTCATCTTCGCTGACCCAGACAAAGGGCGCATCCTTCTTCAGATACAGCACCACACCGAAAAAAATCAGCGCTTCGGCAAGTACCGCCAGATGTACAATACGCAACAATCGGAGCGTTTTCATAATTCTTTTATGGAACGAGAACTTCGTAGGTATACGTCAGCACTTTTTTCTCACCGCCTTTGACACTCAGATCCCACTTGATTTCCGAAAGCGGATTGACGCCATAATACGATCCGGTTTTTTTGCTGGTGCCGGCATCCGATACTTCAGTCACACCTGCATAAATGGTTTTATCGACTTTCAGATTGATGACTTTTTCCTGCAGGTTTTCGATTTTAATTTCACCTTTGATGATCACTTTCGCATAGCGGGTGCGGTTGATGGTGGTAAAATTATCGGTGCGCGACTGCTCTTCTTCGGTATAGGTCACCACCACATCGCTTGAACGTGCAAGCTGCACGCTGGTTTCGCCTTTTACCGGCGTATATTTAAGCTGATCCTGCGCCAGCGGCATCAGGTTTTCATCGAGCACAAACACAGGTCCTGTGGTAAACGGCTGTGTGGTGGCATTGGTCAGTCGAAGACTATGAAACACGGTCTGACGGTTTTTCTCAGTGTCCATTACATAGCGGTTTCCCTGATAATTCACCAGGTCGCCGATGCTCACTTCGTAAATATCCTTGTACGTAGTATTCTGCGAAAAAATCATCACCGATGTCTTGGTGTTTTTCGGCAACGTCACTTTTCCGCATTTGTAAAAATACAGGTCGTTCGATTTTTCACCACCGGTGTTGTAGTTGTAATAATTGTTGTAGTCAACAAGGCCGCCTGCTGTGGTTTCGGACATGGTCATATCATCGGTCTGCACCTGATAATTATCGAAACGGGCATTCGAAAACTGATTGTACGCAAGTGCCGTTGTATATCCATAGGGCGTCAGATACGATGTGGCAATCGGGTCGAGCTGCGTGCCATAGAAAAAATTCGGGCTGCCTACAGTCAGCACCAGATCGGTGTTTTTAATATCATCTTCCATATTGTTTTCAACAGTCGCTTTCAGTTCAAGCTGTACTTCCTTATCGTTCAGAATTTTGATATTGTAGCATGGAGTCCATTGAATGCCGCTCTGCATGTACGATACACGCACAGGCACCGAACCGGATTGTTTGTTGAATGATACAAATCCGCGGCGCACAATACTGTCGACTTCGGCTTTTTCAATCGGATTTTCATCAAACGAAATTTCCTTGATATATGCCGAAGAAATAAAGGTGGTGCGGTTATCGGCGCCTTTCACCTTGAGTGTTGAAGCTGATGTATTGAAGTCGGACAAGGTGCCGGAAAGTTCCCGGATATTTTTTTCATCGAGCATATACACCACGCGGAGTTTCTTGCCCACATTGGCTTTGAGGAGTTCGTTGTAGGAAAAAAAATTGCGTTTGTTTTTCAGTGTATCGTTTACTATACGGATCTGTTCTATTTTCACATCTTTGGTTGTCGATAACCAATAGGTGCTCAGCAGTGGTGAAGGCGGCACCATCACCGATGCTTCGTAATTGGAAATATTGGCATTGCCTTCACGCATGATGAAGTAGGTGCCGTTTTTAAACACGTTGAGCTGCGTGGGCACAGTGGTTTGTGCTGTTGCAACGATGGCTGCAAAAATGCACATGACAAAAATACGGGCTTTCATAATTTTTTATTTTGTGCTAAGATAATAAATCCGGCTGTTTCCATAAAACGAAATTCTTAATTAAATCAGAAAATTTCCTAGCTGTGAGCGGTGAGCAGCGACCAGTGAACTTTTGCTGCATACATAAAAAAGCGCAGCTCTTCATTCAAAACGCCCTTCGTCATTCAAAAATTCCTTGTCTTGAGGCAACCAGATTCAGAGTTCAAATCGTCCTTCAGATCAAAAATCATAAATCTTAAATCCTTGTTCTTAAATCATCACTACTTCTTCCTTCTAACTTCCTTGTTCGATGTTCAGAGTTCGAAATTTAGTCTATACTTCTTACTTCAGAAGTTCCTTGCCTGCCTGACTGCCTGTTGCAGTTAAACCTGCAGACAGGTTCAGTATTCACTTCAAGTTCGTAAAGTTTATAAAGTTCATAAAGTAGAAAGGCACTTTATCTCTTGCCTTAACTTCTGACTTCGATGTTCCTTGTTCGATGTTCAGAGTTCGAAATTTAGTCTATATTTCTTACTTCAGAAGTTCCTTGTTCGATGTTCAGAGTTCATCACTCTTCCATCCAGTCATCCAACTCTCTCCGGTCTTTTTTGGTTGGGCGGCCCATACCTTTCGGACGCTGCAGTACAAGCCGTTCGCGGACCATGTCGAGTTTTTTGAATTCTTCTTCCGGTGTTAATTCAAGAATATAATTAGGCAGCAACTTAGCTCCCACACGCGATTTCGGAAAATCGACAATTTGAATGGTGCGGGTATAGGCGTGCAACTTTATAACAATGACATCGCCAACAGCCACATCACGTGCAGGTTTCACTTCCTGTTCACGAATGCTTACACGTCCGTTGCGACACGCTTCAGTAGCCAGTGTGCGGGTTTTGTAAATACGGACATCCCAGAGAAATTTATCGATACGCATTGCTAGAATATATTGATAGCTTTTGTTAGGCGTTACACGTTACAGACGTTACACGTTACAATCGTTACAGTCGTTACAAGGGTGACAAGGTAACAGGGTAACAACGTTACAAACGTGGAGTTTATCAAACTGAAAGCATGACGTAACAGTTGTTGCAAAATTTCACGCATAACTCATCACTTATAACTCATAACTTATAACTCACCATTAACCATTAACCAATAACCAATAACCATTAACCGCTCACTGCTCACCGCTCACTGCTAAATAGTAGCCTGTATTGCACACTCAGCCCCGGTTTTATTTTTCGCGGAAGAAAAGCTGAACCTGACAACCTCTCAAATCGAAGTTTTCGCGCAGTTTTCGTTCAACAAAACGGCGGTAAGGTTCTTTGATGTACTGTGGCAGATTGCAGAAAAACACAAAGGTCGGATAGGCCAGCTGTAACTGCGTGATGTATTTAATTTTTACGCGCTTTCCTTTATACATGGGCGGCGGAGTCTCGGACAAAATCGGCAGCATCACATCGTTGAGCTTCGATGTTGAAATTCTGCGGCTGCGGTTTTCATGCACCATCTGTAATGCTTCAAGCATTTTAATCACACGCGTTTTTTCCAGTGCGCTGGTAAAAATCACGGGCACATCGGTCTGCGGCATCAGGCGCGCCATCAGGTTTTCCTTATACTCATCCATGGTTTTATGATCCTTCGGAACAATATCCCATTTGTTCATCGCGATGACAATCCCTTTGTGATTTTCGTTGATGATATTCAGAATATGCAGATCCTGCGCTTCGAGACCACGTGTGGCATCGACAACCAGCAAACAGATATCGCTGTTTTCAATCGAACGGATGGCGCGCACAGTGGAATAAAATTCAACATTATCGCTCACCTTGGCTTTCTTGCGGATTCCGGCGGTGTCAACCAGCATAAAATGAAATCCGAATTTATTGTATTCGGTAAAAATACTGTCGCGTGTGGTGCCTGCAAGCGGCGTTACAATGGATCTTTCTTCACCGATAAGTGTATTCAGAATAGAACTTTTTCCGGCGTTCGGACGTCCTACAATGGCTATACGAGCGATGCCCGGATCGGGTTCAGCTTCCATCGGACTGAAGTGCTTTACTATCTCATCAAGCAACTCGCCTGTTCCAGCGCCGTTTACAGCACTGATGGCAAACACTTCGCTCAGTCCGCTTGAATAGAATTCAGCTGTGTTCAGCGCCAGAGCATTGTTATCGGCTTTGTTTACCGCCAGCACTACAGGCTTTTTGCATTTGCGCAGCATATCGGCCACATCTTCGTCCATGGGCGTAAATCCTTCGCGCACATCGGTCAGAAACAAAATGACATCGGCTTCGGAAATGGCCAGATGTACCTGTTTTTTGATTTCTTCTTCAAAAATATCATCGCTGTTGTTCACGTATCCGCCGGTATCAATCACCGAAAAATGCACGCCGTTCCAGTCACTTTTCCCATAATGACGGTCGCGGGTGACACCACTGGTCGGATCTTCGATGGCAGCGCGTTCGCCCACCAGGCGGTTAAAAAAAGTTGATTTGCCCACATTCGGACGTCCTACGATGGCAAGTATGTTACTCATATCAGTATCCCAGTTGTTTTAACGTTTGTTCATTATCGCGCCAGTCTTTCACTTTTACATTCAGGTCGAGGAATACATGCTGGCTCAGGAATTCCTCAATATTTTTACGTGACTGCATGCCCAGCTTTTTCACCGAGCTGCCGCCATGTCCGATCAGAATACGCTTCTGACTTTCGCGACTTACAAAAATTGTTGCACCGATTTTCGGAATGTCTTCATCCTCCTTATAATAATCAATGATTACCTCGCAATGATACGGAATTTCCTTGTCGAAAATATAAAAGATCTGTTCGCGAATCATTTCCGAAACAAAGAAACGCAGATGACGATCGCTCAGCACATCTTTCGGATAATAGGCCGGATGCTCCGGAAGCTGTGTTATGATACGGTCGCGCAACACATCGACATTGAAATTATGCAGTGCCGAAATCAGCATCACATCGGCTTTTGGAAAAATCACTTCGTATTGTTTCATCAGCTCCATCATAGCCTGCTGCTGACTGAGGTCGATTTTATTGATGCATATAATCAACGGAACCGTCAGGTTTTGCAGGCGTTTCAGCAGGTCCGGGTTCAGCTCACGCGTACCGGGTTCAATAATCAAAATCACAACATCGGCATCTTCAAAGGCTGCGTTAATATATCCCAACATCTTACGATGCAGCTCGTAGGCCGGATTTTCGACATAGCCCGGCGTGTCCGAAAACACAATCTGATAGTCTTCGGTGCTTAAAAAGCCGAGTACACGCTGCCTGGTGGTCTGCGCTTTGGGTGAAACAATAGAAATTTTTTCACCGGTCAAAGCGTTGATTAGCGTTGACTTACCCACGTTTGGGTTACCGATTATGTTGACAAATCCGCTTTTGTGCGACATTTTTTTGCAGGAATTAAAAATTGTTGTATATTTGCAGTCCCGAATTGCAAAGGTAAGCAAAAAAAGAGACTTAAGATATATTGCGGGGTGGAGCAGTGGCAGCTCGTCGGGCTCATAACCCGAAGGCCAGAGGTTCGAGTCCTCTCCCCGCTACGCAGAAAAAAGCCGGCTGAAAGCCGGTTTTTTTATTTAAGCCAAGTGCCATGCAAGCATGAGCACTTGGTTTAAATAAAAAAGGCGCAAGCCGAAGGATTGCGGTTTTTTCTGTGTAAAGCCTCCACTCACAGGTCCGACCGGCTGGAAAAAACAGTGTGAGAATCAGAGCGAGAGCGAAGATTCTCATTCTTCTTTATTGATAATTGCAAATGACATCAGGCCGTCATTCCCCGTTCCGCAAAGCAAGTTGAAAATTTGTAAACAATTCCCATCGGCGGAAACCATATCTACTTCAAAATAATTTAATTCTATTTTCGCTATCTTTACATGGCATTTCTGAATGAAAGATGAATAAACTTGTTTTCACTTTACTTATAATTACCTGTTGTCTCGCTGGGCACGCGCAGACAAAACCAGCTGAATATGCCGCGGTTCCGGTGTTTTCGCTCCGTTCTGAATTGGAAGATTCATTAAAGAAAATACTGTGTGCAAACAGCGTAACTGCTGACGACTCATGTCTCATGCTGCATGTCAGCACCATGGATTCGACCGGAAAATTACTGCAGGTGGTTGTATTGCCGCAACAAAAATGCATTGCAGAAATATATGATTTTTATATCGACGATACTTTTGGTATTGCCATGATTGATTCCGTGATTGTTTTTATCTATGGGAGATCGCTTATAGACAGTTCTCTGGCTGTAAAGACAAATTCATCCCTGTTTGTTAAAGTTAAAAAACCAAACAGGAATACAACAACTCAATCGGATGAATATTTTCCCGAAACAATCTATTTAAACTTTAAGGACGATAAAAAATAACTGTCAAAACCCGGCTCACCAATAGCCCGCGTATCCCGCATGCAAGCCCGCACATCCATAAAATCTTCCGGTTGATAGAAGATTGTGGACCGCATTGAAAATTCTGTTTAATTTTACTGCAACATTCAAATTATCTATGAAAACATTTCTACCTCTTTTTGTAATAGTGGCCATGTTGATGGCATTAACAGTCCAGAGCCAGACTTCGGGTAATGACAAAAACTACTGGTACAACAAAGATCTTCAGAAAGACAAGATTCCGGGTGTATCTTCGGATCGTGCCTACGAGGAACTTTTGAAAGGCAAAACCGCAAAACCCGTTGTGGTAGCCATTATTGATGGTGGCACCGATATCAATCACGAAGACCTGAAAAGCGTAATCTGGACCAACACAGACGAAATTGCAGGCAACGGAATTGACGACGATAAAAACGGTTATATCGATGATGTACATGGCTGGAACTTTATTGGCAACAGCTCTGGAGAAAATGTGATGGAAGATAATCTCGAAGTAACACGCGTGTACCGCATGCTGAAACCAAAATACGAAAACGCCGATTCAGCATCGATGACTGCTGACAAGGAATTTCAGTTGTATCTGAAATGCAAAAAGGAAGTGGAGACGAGCTATAATGAAGCCACCACGCAGGTGAAAAACATGAATATTCTGTACAGCAACCTGCGAGCTTCAGACGCCGCACTGACAGCCCATTTCGGCACCAGTGAGTATTCACTGAAACAGCTCGAAAGCATCAAGTCGGGAGATGTAAAACGCTATTCCGATTTCATGATGTACTGGATGAAACGCGATGTTGACACACTTGATGTAAAGGAGTATCTGAAGCATTTTGAGGGGCAGGCAGCGACACGCTACAATGTAAATTTTGATCCACGCAACATTATAGGTGACGACTGGACCAATAACAGCAATCCGTATTACGGAAACAGCGATGTAAAAGGACCGCGCGCCGGCCACGGCACCATGGTAGCTGGCAATACTGCTGCAGTTCGTGGAAATGGAATAGGCCCCGACGGAGTTACCTCGAATGCCCAACTGATGATTCTGCGCGTTGTTCCCGATGGCGATGAGCGCGATAAAGACGTTGCCAATGCTATTTTATATGCTGTCAACAACGGCGCTTCGATTATCAACATGAGTTTCGGAAAAGCCTATTCTCCCCAGAAACATCTGGTAGATTCTGCGTTGCGTGTAGCCAACAACCACGATGTATTGCTTATTCATGCAGCCGGAAACGATGGCGAAAATGTTGACATCAACGTTCATTATCCAAGTAATTTTGATGAGAACGGAAATGTGATCAACGATAAATTTATTGTAGTTGGCGCCAGCACCCGGTCATTCGGGAAGAAGCTCCCAGCCTCGTTTTCCAACTATGGCAAAAAGAGTGTTGATTTGTTTTCACCCGGCGAAGATATTTACAGCTGCTCGCCCGAAAACAAGTACGAATCGGTTAGCGGCACCTCGATGGCAAGCCCGATAGCTACCGGCGTTGCCACTATTATCCGTGCGTATTTTCCCGAGCTGAGTGCGAAAGAAGTGAAAGAAATTCTGATGCAATCGGTAACCAAATACGATAAAAAAGTATTGGTTCCGGGCGGTGGAAAAGAAAAAGTTTCATTCTCGGAATTGTCGGTCAGCGGCGGAATCATTAATGCTTACAATGCCATAAAGCTGGCTGAGGAAAAGGTTAAAAACGCACATTAAAAATATTCATCCACCGTGTCATCCTGATGAACAACGACAGCTGTTGCTTTCAGAATGACATCAGGAGTATTCATAATATTCAGGCTTTTGTGCAAGTCATGCGAAGCTTGAAAAAGAAAATGGTATAATTGATTTCCACCCCAACTTGAGGTAACATTTTGTGACCTCAGGTTGTCGAATTCATCCGGTGTAAGTTCAATCATGAAGCTATCAGGGAAAATATCGATGTTTCGTCCAACCGCTTGCTTCAAAGCTTTTGTGGAGACGTGATACAAATCAGCACAAATGCTACAACATCTTTTCTCCGCGAATTACGCTAATTGCCGCGAAAAATATAAATAATTGACTTGTCTGCGGCATAAATATTAACACTAATAGATATAAAGAACTGCTTCGCAATTCTTTACATCAAAGCCATTATGATGCTTGTATATTGTTATCAGACATCACAACACGTTTATACATCAGGCTCTTGCTTCCAAAGTTCAATAAAATGGCCAGTGTACAACCGGTAGCTTTCAGGTAATTAATAGCCTGACTCATATCTTCAGAAGAAAGATTTGAAGCTGCTTTTACTTCCACAATAATTCCATTATAGCAAAAGAAATCCGGCACATACTTCTTTTTTAAAATTACGTTTTTGTATTTAATGATCAATGGTTCTTCATGTTTATACGGAATTCTTCTTCTTTCAAATTCGATGCATAACGCTTCGTGATAAACAGCTTCAAGAAACCCATTCCCCAGGATTGTGTGTACTTCCATTGCAGCACCAACAATTTTAAATGTTTCGTCTTTATATTCGAGTTCATTCATAGCTTCTCTTGTTAATAATCATGAAATCAATTCATCCTGCAAGGATCATTCAATACTAAAACACCACACCCCCGAATCAGCCTTCACCGCACCCGCCGCGGCGGGGAAAGCTGATTCGCACTTGTCCGCCCATCATGTCACGCCAGTGACTGATGCCGGCGGATTCGCGCCCATAAGACCTGCTGAGAGGTATTGTGTTTTAGCGGTAATTGGCGTAATTCGCGGAGGAAAATGCACTGATTCACGTGTGTATTTTATTACGCGGTTATTGAGTCCAATGTCTCCTGTACAAATAAATTTGCAGTACCATTTATAACACTAAGCGGCTTGTTTCATTTCGGTGGCGACGATCTGGACGCGGCGGTGGGCGGTGCCGGACTGGTCTTTCCAGGCTGAGCTGCGCAGGCGGCCTTTCAGCTTTACACGCGCTCCTTTGTGTACCGAGCTCATGACCACATCGGCGACCTTGTTCCAGGAGATGACCTGAAACCACTCCGTGATGCGCACCTGTTCTCCGGTCCGCGTTTTATAATTGTTGCAGTACGTCAGCGTGAACATCGCAAGCTTGTTGCCATTGGCAAACTGCTTCGGGAAAGGCTCAGAGGCAACAACACCTTCCATATAGACCATGTTCTTCTCCGGATTCTTTTTCGCTTTAGGCTCTTCTTCGCCGGTGAGTACCAACATGCGCAGCTGATCGTCGTTCGTGTTTTCAAATTGTAATTCCATAGTTGTTCGGTTTTAAGTTCGTGTTTAAGTTCGTCGCAATCAAAACGACTTTGCAAAGGAACAACCACCGGAATTGATTAGCCGGTTATTAAGTATTTACTTTCGACTATAAATATTTGTAATCGTTTGTTGTCGGCTATAACGTTTTACAGACCTGATTTTTCCGCTTCGCAAAAATACTGAAAATCATTTATGGTTTCGAAACGCGACAATTTAAAACCGGCTTCATCAAAATATTTTTCAAGATCCGTTTTACTCATACGCTCGTGTAACGGAGGTCCCATGGGCGATTCTACGGGCGACCATTCTACAATAAAAATCTTTCCATCGTCTTTCAGAATGTTGCTGAGCATTTTTAAATACGCTGCCGGATGATCGACTTCGTGCAGCACAAAGGCCATCAGGATTTTATCAACGGATTTTTGCGGCAATGGGATGTTGTCAGAAGAGCAAAGCAACAGTTCAACCGGTGCAGAATCAGGCAGATGTTGTTTGAGCAGACCGAGCATCTGCTGTGAGATGTCGGCTGCAATGACTTTTCCGCTTTCACCCACATAAGTTGCTGCCGGAATAGCAAAATAGCCCGTTCCGGCTCCCGCGTCGAGTAAAACATCATTGGCTTTGATGTTCATCATCGACAATATTTTTTCAGGCGGAATGAGCTTTCGGCGCTCATCGGAACTCAGCCGGGCGTGGTTTTCGGGATTGAATATTTTCGACATTCAACGAATTTTAATTCAGAAAATAATAGCCAGCAGTTAAGGCCGTTGCAAACGAAACCCATAGTAAATACGGCACATTGAGCCACGCCGCCATCATTTTCACCTTGTAAAATCTGAACAACATAAAAACAATGACCAGCCATAAAAATGCGATTTCAACCAGCGCCCAGCCCAATTGCTGATAGTAGAAAAACAAAAATGTCCAGGCGAAATTCAGCACCAGCTGAAGCAAATACACAATGATTGCAATCGTGCGTTCGCGTGTTGGTGTAGCATTCCAGATAATAAAAAACGAAACGCCCATGGTGATGTACAACATGGTCCACACGGGTCCAAACACCCAGTCGGGCGGATTAAAGGACGGGCGGTTGAGCGAATCGTACCAGCCCTGTACTGCATCGGAAGTATACATGCCGGCGACAAATCCCAGCGCAAGCGGGACTAAAATCGAAACAAACAGCTTGATGAATTTGGTAAACATAATATGATGGTTTTTGGGAAATCAGTGGTAGTAGTCAGTAGCCAGTGGTCAGTGGTCAGTAGTCAGTAGCCAGTTTCATGTAGTGAAATTTTGTGGTAGTAGTATTCCGCCGCGGCGGAGTAAGTAATCAGTTGTGAGTAGTCAGATGTGAGTAGTCAGTAGCCAGTTTTATGTAGTGGAAAATAAGTGGAGGTCAACAATCAGCTTTCAGCAAGTCTCTTAGTAAACGGTGAGCAGTGAGCAGTGATCGGTGAACTTTGCTGATTATTAAAAACAGATAATTCTTCCTTCACTTCTTCATTCAAAGTTCAATTCAAAAATCTCAAATCACTTCAAAAATCAAAATTCAAAAATCACCGATCGATATTCTTAAATCAACAACTTCCTTCGTCCTTCACACTTCCTTGTTCAGTATTCAGAGTTCATCATTCTTCTTCCCATTCAACATTAAATTTCGGCGGGTCTTTCGGGGCGGGTTCGACTTTTTTCAGCGTGGTATCTTTTTTAAACATGCCGAATTCTTCGTTCAGCACTTTTTTCAGATTTTGCTTTTCGGTTTTCAGATCCTGCTTGACTTTTTCCTGCATGGCCTTCTTGTCAATCTGCTTGTATTGCGGGTTATCGACGGTTCCGGTGACGAGAATAAAAATGGTCGGATCGCCTACTCCGTCATCGACCACATAGCCATATTCGTCTTCGGCGCGCGGTTTATTGCTCTGTTTTTTCACATCCGAAAACTTCACTTCAAGATGATATTCAATGGCGTTTTCAAAAGTGTGATTGCCCGACACTTTCAGATTCATTACATTGGAGCGGATTTCCGTTTTCGGAATACGAATGGTTTTATCGCTGATGGAAATGGTGCTGGTCATTTTCTCAAACTGAATATCCGAGAAATCACGACCCTTGATAACCTGCTCCAGATCGTTGATTGGCGCATATCCAACCAGCTGCCCGTCGTTGATGGCAATGTCGGCGGTTGCCGTAACCGATGCCGGATCAACTTCGAGTTTATCGCTGAACGTGGCTTTCATCTGCAGCGACACATCGGTGCGGCCGCGCAGATTGTCCTGTGTAAGATCTTTTTGTCCGAAATTATCAAACACAATAAATGCTTCGCGGACATCGAGGTTTTTCAGTTTTGCGTCGACCGAAATTTTGACATTCTTATTGCTTTGCACGACGCAGGAACCGCTGCCGGAGATGCTTCCGCCCAATGTCTTCATACTGACATCCTCGGCAAGAATTTTCTGATCGCCCAGCTGCACATGCGCTTTTACTTTGCTGGCGCCAAATTTATTGTACGACAATTTATCCGCCGAATACTTCACCGATGCTTTCACATCGTTGGGTAACACAAATCTGATCTCTGTATGATCGGCACCGGCAACGGGTTTTGCCTTAACGGTCTGCTCTTCTTCGGGAAATAATTCAGTAATGTCGACATTATCGGAATGCAGATCAGCTGTAAGTCGCAGCATGGCACTGTCGGTGAACAGATACGGAACAATGTCCTTCAAAACCGCATCGCCACTGAAATCGGACGAACCATACGTAACAGCCAGATCATCAATTTTAAGGTCACGGTTCGAAAATGCTGCTTCAAAAGTTTTGATACCCAACACGCGCGACATTTGTTTTGTCTGTAACGCAGCCTTTTCAATATGCACGGTTCCTTCACTTTTACTTTCAAGAAAATCCTTCGGGCCAAGATTCGAAAAACTGCGTATGGTGCCCTGGTAGCGGACATCGAAGCGAATGTTTCCGCTCAGCTCCTGCACATCTTTCCAGTTGCCCCACTCTTTTACTTTGTCGAGCGACAGATCACCTTTGGCCGTCAGCTTGATTTTCGGTTTTTCGAAATGACTGATTTTAAAACTTCCACTGACAGGCTTTCCGTCAAACACAGCATTCATGCTATTTATAGCAAGCACGTATGTATTTTCCCTGCTGAAATCTTCGCACGAAAAAGTGGCATCGAGCACAATATTATCGAGCCTGATGTTGTTGGCTTTGCGTTCCATACTGCCATTTTTCATCTGCACCGAAACATTGACGGCAGGCTGTTTTCCACGACTGTACGGGCCTTTGATATGCGATTGAATGGAGATAATGCCACGATGTGTAAGTCCTTTAAAAACATCGCGGAAGTCTTCGGGAAACAGACTAACAAAGCTTTTCAGATCAGTATTATCGGACGACACTGTCATATCAACCAGTTCCTTTTTCTTTCCATATTCCACTTTTCCATTTGCCAGCAGCAATACATCGGCAATGTGCATATTGGCATTTTTAAACGAAACGGATTCTGCAGCAGTATTGACTTCCAGCACGCCATCAATGCGGGCTTCGGAGCCGGGCACAAACGAAATTCCGGATGTATAAATTTTCCCGACACGCATGGATGCAGCAATATTCATCAGATATTCCGATTCATAAAAACTGCCCGAAGCCTCGCCGCGATGCAGATAAAAGCTGAATTGCTGATCGTTCATACGATCGTAATATCCGCCGTTCATATCTTTAAAATAGACGCGTTCCAGATGAAACTCTGCTGCTTTTCCATCATCGGCTCCTGTTGCCGGTTTCATGATGTGATAATTATCCGACCCATCCTGAAACACCTTCAACCAGATGTCGCCATGCGCCATTCCGATTTGCCGGATGGTATAATTGCCGGTAAAAACATCGACAATATTAAACTCAAGCGAAAGCCATTCAGCTTTGAACAGATCTCCTTCCTTGCGGGCCGTTGCATCGCTGAGTGTGACATCGTTCAGCACTACCGACACAAGCGGGAAATGATGAAACAGCGTTACATCAACGTCGCCGACGGTAAGTGTAGCATTGAGTTCGTTGTTGATCTTACCGATGACTCTCTGTTCGATTTTTCCACGAAAAAGCCACAACAGCAGCACCAACAGAAGCGCCAGTGCGACAACAGAGCCGACCAGCCAAAGAAAAATCTTCAGCACAATTCGGTACCATTTCTTTTTTGGCTTTTCCGGAGTTTCGGTATTCATGTCAATGCTAACGTTTTCCACCTGCAAAAAATTACGTGTTATTCCGATTTAAAACTATCCCACCCCTGCGCTTTGAGCGATATGGCCTGTCCGGCTTTGCTGATCAGGTTCAGACCTTCGGACTGCGATGTGATATGGCCAATGACCGAAATGTCTTCGCGGTCTTTCAGCTTTTCGTATTCAGTCAGTGGCACCGTGAAAAGCAGCTCGTAGTCTTCGCCTCCGTGAAGAGCCAGTGTCATATCGGTCAGCGAAAATTCGTCTGCAACAGTTCCTGTTTCAATATCGATGGGAATTTTATCTTCGTAAATGCTGCAGCCTGTACCGCTTTGTTTGCAGATGTGGTGCAGTTCCGACGAAAGACCGTCCGAAATATCCATCATAGAAGTAGGTGTAATGCCGGCTGCGCGGAGTTTGTCCAGGATATCGAAACGCGGTTCCGGCTTCAGTTGCCGTTCAATCACATATTCATACCCTTGCAGGTCGGGTTGAAAATTCGGATTGGCGAGAAAGGTTTTCTGTTCGCGCTGCAAAATGAGCAAACCCGCATAGGCTGCGCCCAAAGAGCCACTGACACAAATCAGATCGTTTTCTTTGGCGCCGTTGCGAAACACAATATTTTCGGGCCGGGCTTTTCCGATAACGGTAATGGAAATCACGAGTCCGCCGGCGCTGCTGCTGGTATCGCCGCCCACAAGGTCGACCTTGAATTTATCGCATGCCATTTTCATTCCGGCAAACAATTCATCGAGTGCTTCCACCGAAAAGCGGTTCGAAATACCGATGCACACAAAAACCTGTTGAGCCACACCATTCATGGCTGCAATATCGCTCAGGTTCACCGTTATGGCTTTATACCCGAGGTGACGCAGGGGCATCCAGGCCAGATCGAAGTGCACGCCTTCGAGCAGCAGATCGGTTGAAATGAGGGTTTGTTCAGCTTCGTCAAATTCAATCACCGCGGCATCGTCGCCGATTCCTTTGCGGGAGCTTTTGTTCACCAGCGGAAAATCCTTAGTGAGGTGATGAATGAGGCCAAATTCGCCCAGGGACGAGATTTCGGTACGTGCCGGGTTTTTGTCATCGAGCATAGTTACTGCATTTTTTGCAAAAATAATGAATCTTGCAGCCTTAATATCCGCCACCGGAATATGTTATTAACCGGGGAAGTTTGAAAAGAGGGGTGGTTGAAGTGGAATTTTTAATTACTAATCAGGTTAAAAAATGATAGTATGTCAGTAATGCTTAGTGATCAATCGTAGCTTGCGGGAGTTTACCCTGCAATCCGTCGCGGCGGAGCGAATTTGGCGCTGAAGCAGAAAAACGCAAACTTAATTTTAGGTATAATTTTTGTTAGCTCGCTGCGCTTAAAATTTTAAAAATGAAAAAAATATATGCTGTTTTCATGTTGATGCTGTTTGTTTGCATTGCTACAGCACAAGTCAACACCACCATCATCCACCAGAAAGTATTTGGCGGATCTGGGAGCGACAACATCAGCAAAATAATAAAAACCAACGATGGATATTTGTTGGCTGGGACTTCTGAATCCGGAATCAGCGGAGATAAAACAGAAACCTGCAGAGGAGGGTCAGATTTATGGATTGTAAAAACAGACAACAATTTCAACATTCAATGGCAAAAAACGATTGGTGGGTCACAAGACGATTATTTAGCTGATTTGGAAATGACAAATGACAGCGGTTACATTCTGGCTGCAATTTCATATTCGCCAATATCTGGTGATAAAAGTGTAAGTAATTTTGGGCTAAGTGATTATTGGGTTATTAGAATTAATAAATCTGGGGATATAATTTGGCAAAAGACATATGGAGGTGTCTCCGGATCTTATTGTGACCTATCATCAATTTTTAAAAATAATGACAATAAATACATTGTAAATGGAATTTCAAATTCCAATGCAGGAGGAATGAAAAGTGAAAATTGTCGTGGGTATTCAGATTTATGGATTGTATGCATTGACTCAACTGGTTCTGTTTACTGGGATAAAACAATTGGGGGTGATCAATTCGAGACTTCCGGCTCTTGTATTTTAAATTCTGTTGATAGTTCCTTGATTTTACTGGGATCATCCATGTCATCAGTAACAGGAGATATTGTAGAAAACAACTATGGCAATTTTGATGCTTTTATTGTAAACATTAATTCAACGAACGGTCAAATCATTAAACAAAAAAGATTTGGTGGGTCAAGAGTGGAATATGGAACAAGTATAATCTCAAATTCCGCAAATTATTTTGCACTCGCTTCTTCCTCGTCAGATATTTCGGGAACAAAAACAGAGAATAACAGAGGAACAGATACATTAACCTTTGATTACTGGTTAACAAAGCTATCCGACACTACTATCATTTGGGATAAAACGATTGGTGGAATCAATGATGAAGGAGTAAAAGGAATAATCAAAACGGACGATTCCAACCAAATAATTATCTATGGACTCAGCAATTCCGGTATGGGTGCCGAGAAAACCGAATCCTGCCGTGGCATGTGGGATTACTGGCTGGTAGCCATTGATACCAATGCCAACATTTTGTGGCAAAAAACTTTTGGAGGCAGCAGTTATGATTTACCAATGGATATGCTCATGCTGGACCATAATCATTATGTGGTGGCTGGTTCATCGCAATCAACCATTTCCGGAGATAAAACCGAACAAACCCGTGGCGGGCGCGATTACTGGATTCTCGAAATCAGCACCACCATGAGCATTGAGGATTTTGCGCCACAACGCCTGCATGTTTTTCCAAATCCTGTTGCTGATTTTGTTACGGTTGAACTTCCGGAAAACAGCACCAACGGCCAGTTGTATGTGTTTGATAATACAGGCGCCATTGTGCATTCCGAAATAATCGATGCAGAAAGCAATCAGGTCAATCTCTCTAATCTCGCATCAGGCGTGTATTTCATCAGTTACTTTGATGAAAGCGGAAATGGCTGGGCGGCTGAGGTGCAGAAGATGTAGGAGATAGTTGCCGGCAGCATATCCGTCAGCTGGCAGAAGTATACCGACGCGAATTATTTTGTAGTCCAATTAATTCTGTCTGCATTGATCAATTTTTGAAATGCTTGACATTCCTTTGGACTATCATTTATTTCATATCGGTATTACATGTGAGCAATGCATAGTGATTAATTGCTGTTTGCGGGAGTTTACCCTGCAATCCGTTGCGGCGGCGCGAATTTGATGCTGAAGCAGAAAAACGCAAACTTAATTTTAGGTATATTTTTTGTTACTCCGCGCCGCTTTAAAAATCAAGCAATATGAAAAAATTATACCCGGCACTTATATTTTTGTTGATTGTCAGCAATTCGTTTTCACAGAACAGCGCCTCCATCACCAACCAATATGCATTTGGGGGAACATCAGATGATTATGCTTTTAAAATGATCGATGATGGAACAGGATATCTGATTGGCGGCTCGTCGAAATCAGGTGTTTCAGGAGACAAAACAGAGGCGTGCCGAGGGCTCTTTGATATCTGGCTGCTAAAAACGGATTATACATTTAATATTCAATGGCAAAAAACAATTGGTGGTTCGCAAAATGACTACTTGTGTGAAATAACAGAAATGCCTGACGGTGGATATCTGTTGCTCTCTTGGACCAACTCAGGTGCAAGCGGAGACAAAACTGTTCCCAATTATGGAACTTACGATTATTGGGTGTTAAGAATCACTAACACAGGTGACATTTTATGGCAAAAAACATATGGAGGTGAAAGTCTTTCATACTCCAGCCCTTTTGGCATTACTACAGTAGCAGACAATCAATATATTATTTATGGCAGTTCAAATTCGGATTCTGCTGGAGTGAAATCTGAAAACAGGAAAGGATGGAGTGACATCTGGCTTGTAAGCATAGATTCAACAGGATCCATTATTTGGGATAAAACCATTGGAGGTAACTACCCAGATGATGCTTGTGGAGCAATATACAATTACAGTAACAGCTCTCTGGAAATTGTTGGAACAACATCATCTGACAGCAGTTTCGACATCACAAACAGTACATTTGGCGGGCTATACGATGTATTATTTATTACGGTTAATCCTATAAATGGGCAAAAAATTAATGATGAAAGATTTGGAGGTTCCCGTTCTGAACAAGGCATTGATATGGTAAAAATAAATAATCAATTATTCTTTGTGAGTAATTCAACCTCAGATAGCTCAGGAATAAAAACTGAAGACAACAGAAGTATTGATACACTTGACTATGATTTTTGGATTATTAAATGCTTAGAGGATGGATCTGTTGTCAAAGATAAAACCATTGGCGGAAACAGAATTGACAATGTTTTCGGATGTTCTGTTTTAAACAATAATCAGTTTCTTGCGTATGGGTATTCCACTTCAGGTATCAGTGGAGAAAAAACTGAAATGTGTAAAGGATTGTCCGATTACTGGATTGTATCGTTGGATACAAACCTGAATATTTTATGGCAAAAGGTCATTGGTGGCAACAGCGAAGATGTTCCTAAATTTATTCATACTGCAGCAGCAAATAAATTTATAATTGGAGGCGGCTCCAAATCAGGTGTTTCAGGAGATAAAACCATCCCTTCGCGCGGAGGCGAAGACTTCTGGATTCTCGAAATCAGCACCACCATGAGCATTGAAGATTTTTCGCCACAACGCCTGCATGTTTTCCCAAATCCTGTTGCTGATTTAGTCACGGTTGAACTTCCGGAAAACAGCACCAGCGGCCAGTTGTATGTGTTTGATAATACAGGCGCCATTGTGCATTCCGAAATAATCGATGCAGAAAGCAATCAGGTCAATCTCTCTAATCTCGCATCAGGCGTGTATTTCATCAGTTACTTTGATGAAAGCGGAAATGGCTGGGCGGCTGAGGTGCAGAAGATGTAGGAATTTACTCCGTTGTCTGACTCCGTTATGTCTGTTCTACTGTCTATCCTTCGACGGAGTTTATCCCGCAGACGCAACTCATTAAAGGTCAGTTCTACTGTCTACTCTTCGACGGAGTTTACCCCGCTGTTCATACTTCGACTCCGCTGCTAATGACACACTTGCTTAAAACTCTGAAAATCAACAAAAGAAGTCGAACGTAATTCCCGTCCACCGCCTGTCCACAAGCTTTGCTGGTGGAAGACGGGATCTCATTCGATACTCCCGACTCTTTCTTTTGTTGATTTTCGCTGCCGACTCACGATAGTTATCGTGATCGACGGAGTTTACCCCGCTACCGCAACTCTCGTAAAGGTCTGTTCTACTGTCTATCCTTCGACTCCGCTCAGGATGACAGCGGCGGGGCTCAGCGTGACAGCAGCTTTTTTGTCATTTTTTTCACGATAGCTATCGTGATAGGTTGCAAAACGCGTTTTGCTGGTGGTCTCAGCATGACAGCGGCGGGGCTCAGAGTGACAGTAGCGGGGCTCAATGTGACAGAAGCGAAGCTTAACGTAACAGCGGAAAGGATTACATGTCGGCGGGCTTGACAACGGCTTTGCCGATGAAGAGATATTTGCGGTGATCGTCGAGGCGCTGGCACAATACGCGGGTGCGCTGCAGGCTGAGTTTGCGGTAGGTTTTTTCTTTCCACACAAATTCGGCCCCGTCAGGTAAATCTTTTACGCGGGTTTCACCTTCCTGTATTTCAATTTCTGCATCCGCGTTTTCGTAGGTCACACGCGGCTTTTCGAGCTGATACAAGGCTTCGGCTTTCCACTCAGGCGTAAATTCATACAACGACATGACAATACGCAGCAACATTTTAAAAGCAAATTTCCATTCTTCGCCATGCGGCTGTGCACGATGTCCGTATTCGCGCCACACCATGGCATGCGCAAGTTCGTGACAAAGAATAATCATGAAATGTCCGAGAGGCAGATCCTGCCGCACATACACACGCGCAGGAATGTGATTTCCCTTCACCATAAAAGTGCCGAGCCGGTGTTTTGAATTGCGCTGAAAATAAATTTCAGTATTCAGACGCGTGGCCGCATCGTGCAGAAACAAATACAGCTGACGGTTGTAATTCTGAACAAAAAATGTAGCCGAAACCGGTTTCATAATCTCTCCGGAAAGCGGAATTAATCGAGTTTAAGAACAGCCAGGAATGCGCTCTGCGGTACTTCGATGTTGCCCACCTGACGCATACGTTTCTTTCCTTTTTTCTGTTTTTCGAGCAGCTTGCGTTTACGCGAAATATCGCCACCATAGCACTTTGCAGTAACGTCTTTGCGATACGCCTTGATGGTTTCGCGTGCAATAATTTTGGCTCCGATAGCGGCCTGTATAGCTATATCAAACTGCTGCCGCGGAATCAGGTCTTTCAGTTTTTCGCACATGCGGCGGCCGAAAGAGTATGAATTATCTTTGTGAATGAGGGTTGACAAAGCATCGACCTGTTCACCGTTGAGCAATATGTCGAGTCGCACCAGATCAGCTTCGTGAAAACCACATTCGTGATAATCGAACGAAGCATATCCTTTCGAAATGCTTTTCAGTTTGTCATAGAAGTCGAAAACGATCTCTGCGAGCGGCATTTCGAAGGTTATCTCCACGCGGTCCGTTGAAAGGAAAACCTGATTTTTGAGTGTGCCGCGTTTGTCGATGCACAACTTCATAATCGCGCCCTGAAATTCGGACTTGGTAATAACATTGGCGGTGATATAGGGTTCTTCGATGTAATCGATTTTAGTGATATCGGGAAGCCCGCTTGGGTTATGCACTTCGATAAGTTCCTCCTTGTGCGTGTACACTTTGTACGACACGTTTGGAACCGTCGTAATGACGTCCATATTGAATTCGCGGTCGAGACGTTCCTGAATAATTTCCATATGCAGAAGTCCCAGAAAACCGCAGCGGAAGCCGAATCCGAGAGCAGCAGAAGATTCCGGTTCGAAGGTCAGCGAAGCATCGTTGAGTTGCAGTTTTTCGATGGACTCGCGCAGTTCTTCGTAATCATCGGCATCGACCGGATAGAGGCCGGCAAAGACCATGGGTTTGGCTTCTTTAAAACCTTCGATGCCAGTTGTGCACGGGTTATCTACTTTGGTAATAGTATCACCTACCCTGACTTCGCGGGCGACTTTAATACCGGAAATGATATAGCCGACATCGCCGGCAGACAGTTCAGCACGGGGTTCGAGCTTCATTCCGAGTGTGCCGATTTCGTCGGCGTGGTATTGTTTTCCGGTGCTGATAAGCTTCACCAGGTCATCTGTTTTTACCGTGCCGTTTTTAATACGGAAATAAGCAATAATGCCACGAAATGAATTATACACACTATCGAAAATCAGTGCCTGAAGCGGAGCCTCGGGATCGCCTTTCGGAGCCGGGACTTTATTGATGATAGCGTCGAGAATTTCTTCGATGCCCATACCGGTGCGGGCGCTGGCTTCGATAATGTCTTCGCGCGGGCAGCCGAGTAATTCAACAATCTGGTCTTTCACTTCTTCGGGCATAGCGCTGGCCATATCCATTTTGTTCAGGACCGGAATAATTTCGAGATTGTGATCAATAGCCTGATAGAGGTTCGAAATGGTCTGGGCCTGAATGCCCTGGGTAGCGTCGATCACCAGCAGAGCGCCTTCGCAGGCGGCAATGGCACGGGAAACTTCGTATGAAAAGTCAACGTGGCCCGGAGTGTCAATCAGATTCAGTTTATACTTCTGGCCACCGCGCTCAAAGCGCATTTGAATAGCGTGACTCTTAATGGTAATGCCTTTTTCGCGCTCGAGATCCATATCATCGAGGACCTGGTTCTGAAACTCGCGTTCGCTCACTGTTCCGGTGAATTCGAGCAGACGATCCGCCAGGGTTGACTTACCGTGGTCAATATGTGCAATAATGCAAAAGTTGCGTATGTTATTCATAATCGGGTGCAAAAATACGAAAATACGAGATACGATATACGAAAATACGAGACATGATATACGAAATCAGAAATACGAAATGCTTTGTGTGGAAATGTGAAAATGTGGAAATGTGAGAATATGAGATTAGGCATAAGGCAACAGTCGACAGTAGGCAGGCGGCGCAGCGCAGCGCACAGAGCGCAACGCTCAACGCACAGGGCACAGAGCGCAACGCTGATAGCTGCTGCCTGTCGCCTATTGCCTGTCGCCTGATCGCTGATAGTTGCTATTTCAGAATAAAGCTTGCAGAAACGATGATACCCATATTGGTGGGATCAAAGCTCATTTGCTGTTTTGTGTAGGTGTTTGCAAAACCGGCGTTCAGTTCATTGTTGAATTCCGTGATATTGATTTTCCAGAATGGCAAAGTGTAATACGGGATCAGATCGAAGTTAAAGCCGTCTTCCTTTCCGAATGAAAGCATGAAACGCGCACTTCCGGACAAATGAAATTTATCGATGGTCGTAAAATATTTATCGTAAGGGCCGTCACCGATTTTATATTTTCCATAAAACTGATCCATATTGAAACTGAAGCCAGGACCGGCTCTGAAGCCTTCGGCACGGATTAAATTGAGGTTGTAAAAGAAGCTGAAACCGTCATGCGAAATTCGTATTTTTCTGAAATATTCAGCATCGAGTGAGTCTGTTCCGTTTCCTTTGCTTTTGAAGCGATGCAGGTGCATGTCGAATCCGAAAGTGCTCCATGCATTATTTACTTTACAACCGAGAATAATCCCGCGCGAAAGACCCGGAGCTTCAAGCACGTTATCGGGAACAAATGCCGGTTCCGAATAATACTGATTAAAATCAGATACAATCAGCTCAAACGGGGCTGTTTCATTAAATTGTTCAACACTGTATCCAAGCGTAAACAAGGGTGTTTGTGCATGTATCAATTGAATACAACTTAATGCTATACAAATGATGAAAACGTAAATACTTTTATTCATGCGGGTTAATTAAATCAATAGAACTTAGAAAAATGAAACATCAGATTAAATGCGGGCTTCATGAAGTGATACTGATTTAATTCAGCCCAAACAAAAATAATAATCTTTCGGAAAATAAAATATACAACAGAAAGAAATTCAGATAAAATGTATTATTTTTACAGTTCCAACAAATAATGTCATGCAAAACTTCAATAATCTTCCGTTGCTACAGCAGGCCGATCTGAAGGGAAAAGTGGTACTGGTGCGCGTTGATCACAACGTGGTAAAAAAAGGTCTGATTCACGATCCGTACCGCATTGATGCGACACTCGGAACGCTGTATTATATTGTTTCGCGTGGCGGTAAACTGATTCTGATGACGCATGTCGGACGTCCGAAAGATAAAAAAGCCGGCACCATCAACATCGGCCCGGAGAGCTCGGTTGAGCCTATTGTACAATATTTCGAAAACAAGCTGCACGTCAAATTTGCGATTCCGGAATTCCGACCTGACGGCGATAAAGGATACAGCGGCATTGAAACATCGGTGAATCATCTGATCCGCGATCTTCGCGAAGACCGCATTGATGGCATTTATCTTCCCAACACGCGCTGGTTTTCGGGCGAAGAAGCCAAAGGCGAAGACGCCGATCGCTTTGCCTATCAGCTGGCCGGACTGGCCGACATTTTTGTCAACGACGCTTTCGGATCGTGGCAGCCACATGCATCAACCGTTGGTATTACCAAATATCTGCCGTCGTACGCCGGTTTTTTACTGCAAAAGGAAATGCAGAATCTCGATCGCATTTTCGCGCCTCAGCAACCGTTTGTGGCTGTGGTAGCGGGTTCCAAGTTCGACACTAAAATCGACAGCTTGTTTACCTTACTCGAAAAATCGGATTATCTGGTTTTGGGCGGCGTGATTTATAATGCGTATCTCTGCGCCAGATACGGCTTTGAGATCAAAGGACTCGAAGCCGATGATATTGAACACGCACATAGGTTTGCAGAATTTGCAGCCAAACATCCTGGCAAGCTGGTGGAGTTGCCGTTCATTGTGGAATCAGACACACTTGAAGGCCGCATGGATGGCCAGTTCCGGACACATGATATCCGCACGTTAAAGCCCGGAACAAAACTGAATTATGTACTCGATGTGGCGCGCGAATCGTTCAATGAACAAAGTGTGCTGGATATTTTCCATGGAGCACATACCATTTTTGTCAACGCTGTAATGGGCTTCACACCTCATTTTAACGAGGGCACCATTGCATTGGATGAGTTGATCGATCAGAACGTGAATGCCGTGAAATTGTACGGCGGCGGCGATACCATGCAGGAACTGAAACGATTGTTGCCCGGGCTGTATATCATGGCGATTGACAATCCGAAATATTATATTTTTACAGGAGGCGGCGCCGTATTGAAAGCCATTGAGCAAGGCACGGCGTATGGGCTGGAGCCGGTGAAAGCGCTACTGAGTAGCCAGTAGTGAGTGGTCAGTGGCCAGTCCGTCGCGGCAGAGTGAACGGTTTATGGTTAATGGTTATTGGTTATTGGTTAATGGTTATCGGTTAACGGTTAACGGTTATTGGTTAATGGTGAACGGTGAACGGTGAACGAAATACGAGATGCGAAATACAAAATCAGAAATACGAACGATGATATGCTGATGATTTGGAAATTTGATTGAAAAAAAATGCTGCGGAAAAAGTTGACGGTGGTGGTGGTTTTGTTCATGCTGGTTTCATGCGGAATGGCGCAGAAACAGGGCGTTGAAACATTTTCTATTAAAATCGATTCGTTGTATGATGACAACAATCAGCTGAATGCTGCAGGGAATGCGCTGGTTGAAAAAATTGCCGCGAAAATGAATTCGTTTTTCAGCAGTTGTCTGAATATTAATCATAGTTGTATCCATGAATCTGACACCATTTGCTATCAGAAGTTAAAGACATTTGTAAACGCTATAATTGTGAAAGTTCCTGCCAGCCAGTTTTTTGGTCCTGCATCAGAACCCGCTCATATGAGCTGTGAAGACTGCTTTGAATTTATAATAAGCGAATGTCCGGAGATAAGCTATGATGGAAATTCGCCAATTATCATTATCAGGGACGACGAAGATGCTACTTATAGTCCGCCAGTAATAATTAAAGAATCCGAAGATACCGTTGGAATAAAAATCCTTGACGTGCTTTCAAAAAACAGAAAAATCGCCCGCCTTTACAAAGATACAGTGATGGTGAAAAACAATCCGTATCACATTGTGTATTTCATTGATACTTCAGAAGTTCACGGAATAAATAAAAATTATTACGGAGACAACTTTTGCATTATCACTCAGGAAAAGGATTTACCGATGTATAATCGTTATCAGGTGTTGCTTGTATCCTATTTCAGACACGGAAACTATTTTGCAGATGTATCTTTACTGAATAGAGTCCGGAAAAAGATAATTGCTGTTGATTGCGAGCTGAAAGGCGACGGGGCAGGCAATTGGAAAGTTCGCCGTATTAAAATAAAAAAAGGGAAGCCCAGAAAATAGCATTGCATAGAAGTGTTTAGTGATAGTTATTCTCTCATGATGGTCTTAATTATCACCAGCAGAGTCTGAAAACAGCTCCTCTTCTTTTCGGCCATATGACAAAGTTGTGCCGATTTGCAGATAAATTATTTCACCATATACTGCGCACCAACATGAACTTACAAAAGCCATCAAAAGAATCCGCTTATCCAAATATTTAAAAGCCAGAGAATCAAAATTCAGATTCTCCGGCGAACACATTGAAAGCCGAATAAAATTACTTTCTAAAATTTATCCAGTTAACAAGAAACTCGGTCAGTCCCGGCACCATTTCGCCGTTTTTCCAGCCGTCATTGCTTGAATAACCGTGATCAGCAAGCGGAATAATTTTCATTGTAAAATCAGAAACCTTTGACCGAAATAAAGCTGCAGACAATCTGGGCACATTGGAGCCAACAATTACATGTTTGTCATTTTCGCCAAACAGTGCAAGGACAGGGCAGGTTACCTTGCAGAATCCATCAATCGGGTCGTATATGGCAAACGATTTCTGATGTTCCGAAGTATAATAGTTTAGAACTTCATCAAAAGACTGCTGAAATAAATCGGCTGTATCTTTAAATGTCTCGAGGTTTTTCTGCATAATTTCCGGCTTCATTGTTTCAATCTGATAACGGATAAGATCCGCGAGAATAAGCTTCATGGTGTCAAGTCCATCACCGCCATTTGAAAAAGATATCCAGTTACGGACAAAGCATTTCCCGTTTTCAGCAACTTCTTCATCGGTCATTTCAGCAGAAGTGCGCCAGCGTTTGAGTGTTGAAGCCTGCTCCATCATAATATCACCCCCATTCTGATAGGAGCCGGAAAGTGTAATAATAAAATCAATATCGGGGTGTTTTGACGCTGCAATAATTGAAAGAATTCCACCCAGACTATGGCCGCAAAGACCGATTTTACCAATATCGGGTCGTTTTCTCATTTCGGTAACAGCAGCATATACATCTTCGGCGAGTTCATCAAAACTCATGAGCGTTTCGGATGTTCCTGTGGAGTTAAAGCAACCACGGTCATCGTAGCGCAAAACCGCAATACCATGTTGATTTAAGCTATCGGCAATTATTTTTGCCATTTTATATTTTTTCCCAAAAGACCAGTCCCGGTCCTGAGGTCCCATGCCACTTACCATTATCACCAGTGGAAACACACCTTCTCTGGCGGGCATGGATAAAGTGCCGGAATACACTGCATCACCACGGCTGAAAGTGATTTCCTCGACCCAGGTAACTCTGGCACCGGCAAATAAAGAGATGTTTGAGATAGTCAGCAAAAATGCTAAAAGAACTGTAGTTTTCATAATGTCCTCCGTTTTTTGATTTGTTTGTTTAAAGCAAAGGTATGGTGACGTTTACCCCTGTATTTAAAAACTATCTGAACAGCGTCATCTGATATTTAAAACAGCCGGAATACTATCTGAAATTAATATTGTATTTTAGCTATTTATATTCAGAAACAATGTTGAATAAGAGAAAAATCAGGCTGAGTACCGAAACGATTGTACACCTAATTGTTTGGTTGACATTGTATATTCTGGTCATTCAGTTTGCCAAAACAATCGGGCCTTTTAAAAAGATTGACGGCACCCTACTCTGGCCGGTAACATCGGGCACGATCATCAACGCCTTGATTTTTTATGGTGTTGCATTTTTTCTGATTCCCAGATATTCGGGAAAGAAAAAACTGTTGATATTTCTGTTGTCTGTTTTCGGACTATATGCATTCCTTTCATTGCTTGAAACATTTCTTGATCATCGGTTTTTCGTATATTACTATTCCAGTGCTGACGAGTCATTTCAATCGCAACTTCTGATCAACAGCATTTTCAATCTGCTATTTCTTTCACTTGGTCTGGGATATGGATTTGCGAAATCATGGCTGATGAATGAACAAATCCGGATCAAACTAAAAGAAGAAAAATTCAAGGCCGAAATGAGTTTTCTCAGATCACAGATTCATCCGCATTTTCTGTTCAATATGTTGAATACGGCATATGCAAGTTCTGTTCGCAACAACGATGTGCAAACATCAGAAATCATTGAGAGCATTAGTAATCTGATGCGCTATATGACCTATGACAGTAATGCGGAACGTGTAGATCTGAATAAAGAACTGAATTATATCCTCGATTTTATCAAAATGCAGAGGCTGCGTTTTTCAGATGATCTGACAGCCAAAATCAGTTTCGATGTACAAGGAAACACCGACGGAAAACAAATTGCTCCGCTTATACTTATTCCATTTGTTGAAAACGCCTTCAAACATGGCATCAGGCTGGCCAATGAGTCCGAAATACAAATTACCTGCACCATTACAGAAAACAGGCTGACTTTTTCGACCAGCAACAAAATATTTCAAAAAGACAATAGGAGAGAGACCGACGCAAACGGCATCGGACTTGAGAATGTAAAGAAACGACTTGAGCTGATTTATCCTCACAAACATCAGCTCGATATCCGATCGGACAACGAAAAGTTTTTTGTTTCATTAATACTTGATCTCACCGGTACATTATGAAATGTGTAATAATTGAAGATGAGCCAATGGCTCTTGAACTGATTGCAGGATATTGCAACAAGCTGCCTTTTATTGAACTACAGGAAACATTTACAAATCCGTTAAAAGCACTTGACTTTCTGGGGCAGATTAAAACCGATTTACTGATTCTTGATATAAATATGCCTGAGCTGACAGGGATTCAGATTCTGAACGCCTTACCTCACCCTCCACTGGTGATTTTCACAACAGCATATCCCGAATTTGCAGCAGAAAGTTATAACTACAATGCTGTCGATTATTTGCTGAAACCTGTGAGCTTCGACAGGTTTTTAAAAGCAATACAAAAGGCCCGCGATATTTTCAGTGCATCTTTGTTGAGCCATAAAACAACGGATACCGAATATATTTTTATTAAAAGTGGTAATCGAACCGTAAAGCTGATGCTTGCCGATATTACGCATGTTGCGGCTGATGGAAATTACATGAGCTTTCACACAAAAGAGCAAAAAATCATGTCGCTGATGACCATGACAGAGGCTTTGAAGCTATTACCGGAAACAGACTTTATTCGTGTACACAAGTCTTACATTATAGCAATTGGTCAGATATCATCCCTCGACAAGGATGATGTTTTTATCAACGACATCTGTATTCCAATCGGGAACACGTATAAAGAAGATCTGGCGAAAAAAATCTGTCCGCCGGACTCCGGCCTGTACAGTCATTGAAATTTAAGTGCATCTGTACATAAGTAGAGCCTATACATTGAAGACTGCCTATTGAAGTTCCGTGCAGCATATAGCTTCTGATTTACTCAAAAAACACCGTAAAAACCGGATAGCCCATTACTTTTTTCTCCGGCTCGTAATAGACCCAGAGAGCGATTGCAATGCTCGTCACATCCTTTTTAACAGCGAGCGTTGATGGCGAAAAATACCATTGCTCAGTAAAATTTATAGCAAGCGGGCCGCAAATATTGATGGTGTCAATATCACTCACCAGACCTGATTTGTTTACGGGAAAACTGCCCGGAGCATAGGATTCGTCGCAAATCAAAAGATCATTGGAGTCATGCCAGAATTTGTCACCCCATGCTGTTTCACCAATTTTATTCATGGCATCCTCCATATTGAAAATATAATTACGGATGTATTTCAGATCAGGAAAAACCGCTGGAATCAAATGCGGAAAACTCTCCGGACAGCCGGCAGACAGATTGTGCTTGTATAGATATTCGGGCGCCAGGGGCTGCCAATCGTTCACATCTGAAGGATTGTTTTTGATCCAGATTATGGCAGTATCCGTTATCACCAGTTCGTTTTTTTCGCCAACAAAATCCCTGTGTTGAAAAACAACGCCCCATGAAAAAACTTCCTTTGAAATTTTCATATTGACCGAATCATAGCGCCACTGCTCGTTGAACACTATATTGGAAACATCATAAAACAGCGAATATACAGCGCGTAGTATAGTATCGGCACGCTTATCTTCCGAAATCCACGATCCAATCGTATCCATATAAGAAAACTGCTGCTGCAGTTCATTTCTTCCATACTGAGACGTGCATTCCGCATCGTTATAACAGACAAGGTTTCCTTGAAGGAGACTGTCTTCAAGTCTTTGCAGAAACGCGTGGCGATACGAAGGCTCGATGTTTTGCCAGCTCCAGCCATTTTCATAATCGGATCCTGATTTCGTTGTATCGCGGATCTGCACATCGTACACAACCTTACTGGCCAATGGAAGCAAAGTTTGTCCGTGAACAAACAAAGAAACAAAACAGATTAAAAAAACTGCGATTGTTTTCATGCATTCATTTTTGATTTGATGATTCCCTGCATCAGCTGAAAGAAACGGTTGCGTTGTTTTTCGGCCATACCACTAAGTTGCGTCGATTTGCGAATGAGACCGTTGAGCCAGTCACGTGTGGCAGCACAGAAAACTTCGTCGGCAGTTTCAAGTGTGTTGAACGTTGAATGACGCAGAAAAACTTTTTTGTTTTTTCCGATCGATGTATAAATACAATTGTTGCCGATTTCGATATCGCAGAGATAAAATGTATAATTGCTGTCGCCCGCATGATCTTTTCGTTTGGTTCCGGACTCAGTCATGCTGCGGATTTCGGACATCAGCGATAATAAATCTGCATATAATTTCTGTGGTGTTTCGCTGTCTTTAAAAAAACCACTTTCCGAATAAAAATCGATTTGTTTCAGAATGCTGTTCAATGTATGTTCGCTCCATATCTCGGTTGAAGGCACTACCCGATATGCGTCGAGCATTTCCTGTCCCGATGCAAGCAGGTCCTGCGGTATTTCAGTATCTTCGAAAAAGCCCTGCTGATATTCACGCACATTCATCACCGAACGCATCCAGTAATAGCATTTAAACCAGGCCAATTGTGGAAATGCAAATAACAGAAAAAAAGGAATATCATCGGCCACATACAGCACTTCGCGTTCTTTGGCATTTTTGAGCATCTGCAAACCATCGCGGATGTGATCGACATACTGTTGAAAGCCCATGGCTTCGTCGCCCGGCAGATTGTAGTGAAAATGCACCGAGCCGCCCTGAGCCGAGCAAAAGCTGTCGAACGAAATATGAAAATGATTGCAGAGTTTCACAATTTCGCTGAGTGAAAACTCCGTTTCACCCCGCAGGCGCCGGTATGCGCTGTCGATGCTTAATTCAAGCAGATCGGCAATTTCATTTACCAGACTATGTCCGGATGGAATGACGGCCCGCAGCGAATCGATAAAAGCTTCCTGAGTTTTGTCTTTTTGGTTCATATTTTTTCGGGGTGAATCAGTAATGTTTGCTTCAATCATTTGCGAATTCTGCAAATATAGCAAATCCGATTTGCAAAAAATGCAAATTATTGAAAAGACTTCACCAAAAGTCGGTTCATTTTTGCAACAAATGCGCTACAAGTGTTTATTGATGCGGGTTTCCGTTTTGCTTCCCCCTGTGGATGGAGCTACCTTTACTTCATCAAAACACAAAAAAACAATCGCCATGAAAACAAAAAATTTCTTCTTCGCCATTTGCCTGTTTGTAACCCTGAGTACAATACATTGTATTAATCAAGCACAGGCACAAACCAAAGCAGCGGTACTGAACATATACACCAATCTGCCCGGCTACACATCGGTCACCATGGGAAATCTGTACCGCATTCAGCTGACAAAAAACACCAGCATGTCGGTGATTGACCGCTGGGACATGAACACCTTAATTACTGAAAAGAAAATCAATGCGGAGTGTAACAACACGCAATGTCTGACCGAAATCGGGCAAGTGATTGGCGCCGACAGAATGATTACAGGATCGGTTGAAGCATTCAGTAACAACACCATTATGATTACGGTGCGGATGATCAATGTAGATTCGGCCAAAGCAGTGAAAACCATTGTAACCGATTACATCTACAATCCGGCGGAAATTGTTGCCATGATTGATTTATCGATGAAAG
>Ga0074193_1001251_pt1 | contig 32739 bp, 30 predicted proteins | sample EPASupsiteHSE605_FD_64523 | JGI IMG/M metagenome (GOLD analysis project Ga0074193, IMG submission 64523) | Bioremediated contaminated groundwater from EPA Superfund site, New Mexico - Sample HSE6-05 | ecosystem: Environmental > Aquatic > Deep subsurface > Groundwater > Contaminated ... | reverse complement strand
GTATCCCCCCGGGATACCTCTTGTCGTCCCCGGCGAGGAGCTGACGGACGATATGGTCAGAAGCCTTGTCATCCAGCGCGAGGCGGGCGTCTCGCTTCGCAGCACTTTCGGCGGTATGCCGAAAACGCTGCGGGTTCTTATCTGAAGATATACGTCAAGCGGCGTAAAAAAGCCCCCCGCCCTTGACAATTATTACGATTTATTCTATATTAGGGTAAGCAGTATTTCATTAAGGAGTTGTCACCATGAAAAGAATTAAAACTCTCAATACCCGCGACCTGAACAAAACCCTTAAAACAGGCGGCTGCGGCGAATGCCAGACTTCCTGCCAGTCTGCATGCAAAACTTCCTGCGGCGTTGCCAACCAGGTTTGCGAGAAGTGCAAATAAGCCTTTGACTTGAAGGGGTATCAAATGCTGTTCGGTCTGTTTCGGTCGAGCGGCATTTTTCCCTGTCTGCACTTTTTTTCAGCGGCGGAACGCTCCGTCAAGACTGACTGATTTTCGAGGTATTTATGATACATCAATATAAACTGAACGGCTGCAACATCGTGCTGGACGTTTTCAGCGGCGCCGTACATTCGGTGGACGAGCTCGCCTACGACATAATCGGGCTTTTTGAGACCTGCTCCGGTGAGGAGATTGTCCGTCAAATGCTTGAAAAATACGCGGACAACCCCGAGGTCACCCGCGAAGAAATACTTGAGTGCCTTTCCGACGTGAAGGAGCTTAAGGATGTGGGACAGCTTTTCACCGAGGACTGCTACGAGCAGCACGCCTGCGACTTCAAAAACAACAGCCGCGCCATTAAGGCTCTGTGTTTGCATGTCGCGCATACCTGCAATCTGAGCTGCGAATACTGCTTTGCTGCGCAGGGCAAATACCACGGCGAAAGAGCCGTAATGAGCTTTGAAACCGGAAAACAGGCGCTCGATTTTCTGATTGCAAATTCGGGAAGCCAGAAAAACCTTGAGGTCGATTTTTTCGGCGGCGAGCCGCTGATGAACTGGGATGTCTGCAAGAAGCTTGTTGCTTACGGCCGTTCCCGCGAAGCGGAGACCGGCAAGAAATTCCGTTTCACCCTCACGACCAACGGCCTGCTTGTGGACGATGACGTAATCGACTTTGCAAACCGCGAAATGAACAATGTTGTAATGAGTCTTGACGGGCGTGAGGAGGTTCACGACCGCCTGCGCAGGACTCCTAACGGCAAGGGCAGCTACGAGACAATTGTCCCGAAATTCCAAAAATTCGCAAAAATGCGCGGGGAGCGAGAATATTACATCCGCGGTACCTATACACATAACAACGTCGAGTTTACAAAGGATATTTTCCACATGGCGGATCTGGGTTTCACCGCGCTTTCGATGGAGCCCGTCGTCTGTGCGCCGGACGACCCCTATGCGCTGACGAAGGACGACCTGCCCGTGCTTTTCGAGCAGTATGAAATACTTGCCGAAGAGATGATAAAGCGTAAAAAAGAGGGGAGAGGCTTCACCTTCTATCACTATATGATAGACCTCAAGGGCGGCCCCTGCATCTACAAGCGCATCTCCGGCTGCGGCAGCGGCACCGAGTATCTTGCAGTCACCCCCTGGGGCGAGCTTTATCCCTGCCATCAGTTCGTCGGCGACGGGAAATTCAGCCTCGGCAGCGTGTGGGACGGAGTCACGAATACGGAGCTCCGTGAAAAATTCAAAAGCTGCAACGCTTACGCCCGCCCCTCCTGCAAGGATTGCTGGGCAAAGCTCTACTGCAGCGGAGGCTGTGCCGCCAACGCCTACCATGCAACGGGAGATATAACCGGCACCTACGAATACGGCTGTGAGCTTTTCAAAAAGCGCATGGAGTGCGCTATAATGATAAAAGTCGTTGAACGTGAAGAATAGAAAAATGCCCGTCACATTCGTGACGGGCATTATAATCGATTAGCCCACAATGGTAAACTGCATTTTCCCTCGTGTTTTGGACTCGTAAAGCGCTTCGTCGGCACTTTTGTAAACGCTTTCGAAGGTGTCATCCCTTGAAGCAATACAGCAGCCGATGGAGCACGTTACCGGAGGAATATTATCCTCGCCGACGGTGCTGTCTTTTGCCAAATTCTCCATGAGTTCCTTCAGCCTTCGCTCAACTATCTCTCGCTCCGCGGTAAGCGTCATATAGACTACAAATTCATCGCCGCCCAGCCGCCCCAGAATATCTCCGAACCGGAAAGTGGAGCGCAGCTTATTGGCAAAGTGTATCAGAGCCCTGTCGCCGCAGTCGTGCCCGTATGTATCGTTGATTTCCTTGAATCCGTCCAAATCGAGGAGGGCAAAGACTGAATGCTCGTTTTCTCCCAGCCTTGTCAGCCTCTCGTTTACGGCTCTTTCGGTTTCCGCGCGGTTCCATAGTCCCGTAAGTCCGTCTGTTGTCGCTTTTTCATGCAAAACAATGCGTTCGTTTTCCTGCTCGTCGATGTCTTCGACCGTACCTATCGTCAGCGCACGGCCTTCTCCCTTATCCGTCAGCCTCGTTGCGGTGACATGATACCATCTGTAAACATCCCTGCCGCAGAAGCCGACAAGGCGCACGATAACAGAGGTTGTGCCGATGCTTCTCAGGTCTGCTACAGACTGGTAATAAGTCGGACGGTCCGCCGGATGTAGATAGGTGCCAAGCTCCATTAGAGAAACGTAAGGCTTCGGCAGCTTGACGTGTTCGGATTCGCTGATGAAAACGAGCTTATCAGTCCGCCTGTCATATTCGAAGGCCGCTCTTGCAGATTGTTTTGTTGCGAGGCGGAATTTCTTTTTGAACAGCTCCATTTGGCGGTGTCCCTTTTCGGACAGCCAGACAAAAACACAGACGGTTGCCAGCAGCAGTATTATCGCCAAGCCGCCGAATATATATATCCTGACCATTAACGAGCGTATTCCGGCACTGACCTGACTCGAGGGCGCCATATATATAACAAGCCAGTTATTTATTCCCAAAGGCTTTGCATAAGCAGTAAAAAAAACTTCTCCGTCATCAGTTTTTGTAATCGTAAGCAGCTTATCTTTCAGTCCGTTAGTACTGTCCAACTCGTACTGCCCGTTTTTGAGCCAGCTCCCATCCTCTCTCCGGCACAATATGACGCTGCCGCTCTCATCGATAATTCCGATCCTGCCTTCATCATTCAGAGCAGGTTCCTCTAGCGTTAGCTCAAGCGTAGTCTGGCTGCAAAGCAGAACGACCGCCCAGGTGCCGCCGTCCTTCGCAATAAAAGACGAAGCTATTCCCAGTCTCATGGTTCCATCGGCGCACTCGATAAGCTCAGAAACGGAGTTTCCGCCGGAGGATTCGGATTCTCTGGCCGTTTCGAGGAACAGCGGAGCATCCCTGCCCTCGCCGTATATCAGCGAGCCGTCGCTATTGTAAATCAGCATTTTGTCTGTGTCCGTACTGAAATCAAGCGCAGAAAAATACTCAGCTATGTCATCGGCATCAGTTCCGATAACAGACAGAGTTTTACCCACATTATTGACCCGTTCCGTCAGCCTTGTCAGGCAGCTGAGAACAAGCTGTTTTCCCATTTCGGCGGTGTCAGCGAAGTTTTTTGTTTCGAGGCTGAGTTCGTTTTCTACATAGCTCTCATAAGCCTGATGAACAGCGAGTGCGCAGGGAGTAAAAAGCAGCGCAACAATCACCGCTACCAGAATAAGCACAACGCCACTGCTAATCTTTTTCTTCGTTTCCAAATTTTGATTCCTTCCCGACCTTTGATAAACGGCTCGACTCACATCAACGTCTTTTTTGTATAATACCACCAAATTTTCCACAATTCAAGGCAAAGTGACAGGTAAACAACTATAAACCGCCTTATTAAATATTATGTAGACCGCACGCTATTTCCCACCGTACTTTACGTTGAAAAATAAAGTTCCGTTCTATGCAACATGCCCAGGTAAAAAATGTAAATCTAAATTATGTTCATTTTTTATGCCTTGACTGGAACCGAAAGAAAAGGTATCTTTATATAATATGAAGCTGTTTTTAATAAATCACGAATACCGTTACGCCGCCGAACAAATGCTTCTCACCCTGTTCCCGGATGAACGCCCTGAGTATCCCGAGGAGGAACCTTGCGGAGACAGGGCGGAGCTTTCCCTCTTTGATGGTGCCTCGAGGCACACCGCCGTCTGCAGGCTCTTTCTGGACGGGAATAAATTCATCGGCAGGGCGGCGGTTAAAAGCTCAAGTTTAACGGATGAATTGACGAAGTCTAAATATCTTCAGCGGATAGTCAAGCTCTCTTTTTACCGTGCCGCGCTCAGCTCCGGAAAAGCAAGACCCGTCTGGGGCGCGCTGACGGGGATACGTCCCGGAAAGCTCCTTTCAAATCTTCTCGAATCCGGCATGAGCGACAAAGCCGCACTTTCTAAGTTTATGCTCGACAACGACGTGCGCCGCGACCGCGCTTCGCTGTGCCTTGACACGGCACACGCGGGACTCCGCTGCGCAAAAAGCCTCGAGGCAGGGGATATCTGCCTCTATGTGGGAATACCGTTCTGCCCGACGCGCTGCTCCTACTGCAGCTTTGTCAGCCAGTCGGTGCAAAAGAGCATGAATCTGATGCCGTCATATCTTGCCGCGCTTTACCGCGAAATCGACGCGACGGCGCAGGTTGTAAAAAGCCTCGGTCTCCGTCCGGTATCGGTCTATATGGGCGGCGGGACGCCGACGACGCTTTCGGCCTCCGAGCTTGACGAGCTCTGCGGAAGGCTTGAGACCGCCTTTGATTTTTCCGCGCTTCGCGAATACACGGTTGAGGCGGGCAGACCCGATACGATAACGCGGGACAGGCTGGAAGCTCTTAAGGCCCATGGCGTCACCCGCGTGAGCGTCAACCCTCAGACGATGGACGACGCGGTGCTTGAGGCAATAGGCCGCAGACACACGGCGCAGGACGTTCTGGACGCTTTGGAAATCGTCTCGGAGGTCGGCGGCTTTACGGTGAATATGGACCTTATTGCGGGGCTTCCTCTCGACACGCCCGAAAGCTTCAGAAAAACACTCGACACCGTTCTGAAGCTTCATCCCGAAAACATCACAGTTCATACGCTGGCTTTGAAAAAAGGTTCCGAAATCATGCTCGGGGATATTCCCCGTCCCTCTGCAGAGGATGTCGGAATAATGCTTGATTACGCAAACGAAGCGCTGTTTCCCGCAAAATACGAGCCATACTATCTCTATCGTCAGAAATATATGTCCGGCGGTTTTGAAAATATCGGCTGGCAGACGGCTCACACGGAGAACATTTATAACATATGCATAATGGAGGAGCTCTGCTCGATAATCGCCGTGGGCGGCGGCGCCTCGACAAAACTGTGTCTCGGGTCCGGCCGCATTGAGCGTATTTTCGACCCTAAATATCCTGCGGAATATATCAAGGGCATTGATAAAATCATTGCCGACAAGAACAAAATACGTGATTATTTTTCATAATATTGTTTTAAGCAAATTTTATTTTCATGCGCTAAAGTAATGTTCGCTGCGAGAAAGTTTTCAGGCAGCTTCATTCAACGCGCAGGAGGAGGACCAGATGGCATTTAGTTTGGAAGATATCAACAGAAGAGCGGCAGAAAATCCCGCGGCTTTTATCCGCGAGTGTGACGCTGAATATGACGCCAAAATCCGCCGCGCGGCGGACTTGATAGAATCCAACCGCGAAAAAAGCCCGGTAGTCCTGATTTCCGGTCCCTCGGGCAGCGGTAAAACCACGACCTCGAAAAAGCTCGAGGAAGAGCTGCTACGGCGCGGGATTGCAACCCACGCGCTTTCCATGGACAGTTATTTTCGAACCGTAGATGAAAGCTCGCCCAAGACTCCGGACGGCGAGTTGGACCTCGAGTCCCCAAAATGCGTGGATATGGAGCTTCTGACCGAGCATTTCCACCGCCTTGCCCGCGGTGAAGCCATTGACGTTCCGAAATATGTCTTTGCCGAGCACAGAAGGGCGGCCGTTCCTTCGGCAAAAATAGCGCTCGGTAAAAACGACATCGTTGTAGCCGAGGGCATCCATGCGCTCAACGACGAACTCACGCTTGCCAATCCCGATGCGATGAAGCTCTATATCAGCGCGCGCTCAAATGTGGAATCGGGCGGCTCTGTCTGTTTCAAGGCGACCTGGATGCGGCTCGTCCGCAGGGTCGTTCGTGACAAACTTTTCCGGGGAGCGTCTCCGGATTATACCTTCAGTATCTGGGCAAACGTGCGCCGCGGCGAAAAAAACAATATCAGCCCTTTCAAAGACAAGGCGGACTGGAAATTCGATTCGTCGTTTCCCTATGAGGTCGGCGTTATGAGATCCGTGGCACAGCAGCTATTCGCGGTAATTCCCGAAGGCTGTGAGCGCCGGGAGGAGCTGCGCGCCATAGCTCCCGCCTTCGACCTGTTCGAGGCCATCGACCCCAAGCTTTTGCTCAGGGATTCGCTTCTAACCGAATTTCTGGGCGGCGGCAAGTACAAATACTAAAAAACTAAGCGCTTAGAAAGGTGAACTGCCATGTCCACAAAAATCGGTTATTATTTTTCGAAGCTCGATAAATTCCCTTTTCCCGACTTTTTTGAGGGGATCACCGAAACCTACGAGATACTTCAGAAGGCAAAAATCTACTTAACAGAGACTTTGGTAATTCCCGACGTCAGGGAAAACCGTGGCGAAACACGCGGCGACGCGCCGAACCTCCACGGAAACTACTTCATCGGAGAGGGTACTGTCATCTACAACGACGTCACGATAATCGGCCCCGTTTACATCGGACGAAACTGCGAAATCATGCCCGGCGCGCTCATCCGTCCGAACACGATAATAGCGGACGGCTGCAGTGTCGGACACGGCAGCGAGGTCAAGCATTGCGTTATGTTCGGCGGCTCCAAGATTGCGTCGCTCGCTTTTGCGGGGGACAGCGTCCTCGGCGCCTCCGCACGTATCGGCAGCGGCGTCATCACGGCGAACCGTAAATTCAACCAGACCAACGCCACTATCAAGGTCGACGGTGAAAAAGTCGACCTCGGAGACAGCTTTTTCGGCTGTATTCTGGGCGACAGCGCCCGTCTCGGCGCAAATTCCGTGCCTCAGCCCGGGACGCACATCGGTCCCAACACCTGGGTCTATCCTCTCACAAACGTCCGCGGCTTCATTCCCGCCTGCAAGAGGGTCTATCACGAGCACAAGACCGTCATGGAGGAAAACGAAGTAATTGAGCTGAAACCGTGATGACTGCCATACAGAGTTTTGATACGAATGCGCTTGTCTATATCCAGGATTTCATTCGCACGCCTTTTCTTACGGCAATAATGGTGTTCTTTTCAAGGATAGGCAACTCGGGAATCCTTTGGATAGTCACGGGACTCGTTCTGCTCATTCCAAAAAGGACCCGACGCGGCGGATTTGACGTTCTTATCTGCCTTGCCGCAGCCTTCCTGATAAATGACTATGTCCTCAAGCTGCTGATTGCGCGCGTAAGACCTTATGACGTAATAAACGGACTTACGATACTCGTGCCGCCCGAGAGCAGCTTTTCGTTCCCCTCCGGTCACGCCAACTCAAGCTTTGCCGCCGCCCTTGCGCTGACTCTTGCCTTCAGGAAAAAAGGCGCGCTCGCCTATATCCCCGCTGTCCTGATCGCGTTTTCCCGCTGCTATGTCGGCGTCCACTATCCCAGCGACGTTCTGGCGGGAATGCTTGTTGGCACACTCGTTTCCCTCATCGTATATGCATTTCTGTGGAAATACGCTAATACTATTTTCATCAAAAACAAAAATTCGTTATAACATAACCGCCGTAAGTTAAAAAGCCTTACGGCGTTTTCCTTGCATTATAATTTATATGTTAAATACTCGCATTGTCGTCTTGACAAAACTAAGCTGCAATGCTATATTGCACTTTACAGAACTATTAATACTATTATAGTTCTGATATTACTGAAAATGCTGGTGAAAAAATGCAGGTATGTTTGACTCATGTCTCCAAACGGTTTAAAAAGCAGCAAGTCCTCAAAGATTTAAGTATAGAAATAGGAAATAACGAGATTTTCGGGCTTATAGGTCCGTCAGGTGCGGGCAAGACGACATTGATACGGCTTATTATCGGGGCAATATCCCCCGACGAGGGCAGCGTTAAAGTCGGGGTTGTAACGATGCCCAACCTTGAAGCGCTGAAAGTTATCGGTTATATGCCTCAGAATGACGCGCTTTACGGCGATCTGTCCGGCTACGACAACCTTTTGTTTTTCGGACAGATGTACGGCATGGAAAAACCTTCTCTGGAAGAGCGCGTTCGCGATAAGCTTAGGCTCGTAGACCTTGAATGCGAATGCCGGAAAAAAGTATCCGAGTATTCCGGCGGTATGAAGAAACGGCTTTCGCTCGCCATTGCACTTATCGCCGAACCGGAGCTTATCATACTCGACGAACCGACAGTCGGCATCGACCCGCTTCTCAGACGGAAGATCTGGAATCAGTTCCGTGAGTTGAAAGCTCAGGGCAAAACAATAATAATCACGACCCATGTGATGGATGAAGCCGGTATGTGCGATAGGATCGGGCTGATCTATAACGGCAGACTGATAGCCTGTGACCGGACCGAAACACTGCTTGAGCGGACAAAAAGCTATTCGATCGAAGAACTGTTCTTTGAAACCGGGGTGATCGAATCATGAAGACCATGAATATCGCCAGACGCATAATCATTCAGATTTTCAACGATAAACGCTCGCTCGCGCTCATCCTGATCGTACCCGTTTTTCTGCTGACCCTGATCTACCTTTTACTCGGAGAATCCGATTATAAAGCGTGTATTGCGGAGTCCGGCATTCCGGCTCAGATAATTGAAAGCATTGAAGACGAGGGCCTGACCGTGAGCACTCTTTCAGCCGAAGACGGAAGGGAGCAAGTCAAGGACGGCAAAACAGATGCGTTTCTCTATAAAGACGGCGACAGTATTCACCTCGTTTTTAAAACATATGACGTTGTTATGACCGGAATTGTACAGAAGTCCGTCGCTAACGCCATGAAGGAGGTTTCGCCGCAGTACGCGATTCAGACAGAGTACATTTTCGGCAAAAGCAGCCCGAGTCTGTTTGACAGTATGGGATATGTTATGCTCGGCATCGTATCTTTTTTCATAATCTTTATTATAGCCGGCATCTCTTTTGTGAGGGAGCGCACCAACCAGACAATGGAGCGGCTGATGATGACGCCGGTCCGTCGCTGGCAGGTTGTGCTTGGGTATACAATGGGTTTCGGTTTCTTTGCAATGATCCAAAGTATAATTCTTCTAACCTACGGAATTCTCGTGCTTGATATGACCGTCTCCGGTTCCGCCGTAACCGCCGGGCTCGTTATGATAATGCTCGCCATGTCGGCGGTGTGCATCGGGGCATTCTTCTCCATTTTTTCGAACAACGAATTCCAGATGATGCAGTTCATTCCCGTCGTCGTTATTCCTCAGATCTTCTTCTCCGGACTCATCACGCTTGATACGATGCCCTATCATCTCGGCATATTATCCAAAATCATGCCGGTATATTACGCGTGCAGCGCCCTGAAAACAATAATGATAACGGGCGGAGGTTTCGCCGACATCTGGCCGGATATTTCGGCACTGTTTGTATTTATCCTTCTGTTCTTCTCCATGAATATACTGGCTCTTAAAAAATACAGGAAAATTTAAATCGGAGGTAAGGTTATGTCGTCTTTGGAAAAGAAAAAAGCATTCATTCTGGAGACTTCCGGCAGGCTGTTTATGGCCCACGGTTTCAGGCGGGTATCTATGGACGAAATCGCTCGCAATGCGGGCGTCGGCAAGGGTACGGTTTATCAGCTTTTTGAATCCAAGCGGGATTTAATGCTGAGTACAATCGACTATATCGGCGAGCAGATGAAACGTGAAGTCGAGGCGATAATCAGCAACGGGGGAATGTCCCCAATAGATAAACTCCAATCTTATTTAAAACTGTTTTTCACCAGGCTTTCGCCTCTCCGGTCCGAATCGCTTAGTGACCTTGAGACCGATTTTCCGGAAGCGTATGCAAAGATACAGCAGAAACGGCAGCAAATCATCTTCGCCAATCTTACCGGGCTGATTCGTCAGGGAAAGCAAACCGGAATATATGACCCGCAGATTAACGAGGAGCTTGCGGCTCATGTTGTAGTCGGTGCAATTGACCATATTTCGCAGACAGACGTTCTTTCGACGTTTAACTATCTGCCGGAACAGCTTTTTCAGGCTGTATTGTTTATCATATTAAAAGGCTGCCTTACGCCGGAGTATCGCGGCAGACTGCGGGACGGTGCAGAACAAAAAAAGAAAGAGCCGTTATAATATAAGACCGTGGCAGGACAGGCTGTATTACGTCGGTACTGCCATATTCCGCTCAAACACAATGTGAAAAGTGTCGGCTTGCTAATAATCCGCATTTATGTTAAAATTATCTGATAAAAACGCATAAGAATACAACTTTCGACAGACAAATAATTCGTCAGACAGGAGGTGGTGCAATGGAAAACGGTTTCGGCGCACAGCAGCTGCAGGAACAGGAGCAGGTCCAGATTCTATCCCCACGCATGATGCAGTCGCTGCGCGTATTGCAGATGCCGTCCACCGAGCTTTACGATTATCTGATGAAAGAGCTGGAGGAAAACCCCGTCATCACCTTCGACAGCATTGATTATGCCGAGAAATGCCGCCGTAATTCCCGTTGTGTTTCGGGCGGCGGCGACGATACCGCCCTTGCGGACATTATCGCGGACGACAACGCTTCCCCGATAATGAACCTCCGTATCCAATTTGCAATGCTCAAGCCCTCCGCCGAAATCGAGCACATCGGCTACGCTCTTATATACCTGCTCGATGAAAACGGCTATCTGTATTATGACGATGTCGAGCGGCTCGCGCAGGCCTCAAAAATTTCTCTTGACAACCTGAAAACGGCCATAGACCTCCTGCACACTTTGGAGCCGGCAGGCGTCGGCGCGTTCAACCCCAGAGAGTGCATCCTGCTTCAGCTGGAGAGAAAGGGGCTCAAAGACAGCGACGCGTGGAAAATTGTGCAGGATTATCTTGAGCTTCTCGGTAAAAATCAACTTCCGCAGATCGCGAAAAAATCGGGCATTCCCCTGCATCGTGTCGTAAATGCCCAGCAGCTCATCAGAACGCTGAACCCCAAGCCGCTGATGATGGAGGCGATACACAGGAGCAGCGGCTATATCGCGCCCGACATCCGTATTTTCAAAAAGGAAAAGTCCTTTGCGGTCGAGCTCAATCAGCTCAGCGCGGAAAGCATCATCATTGACGATACCTATTCAAAGATTTATAAGGAAACGGACAACGAAACGGTCCGCACCTTTTTAGGCGAAAACATGAAAAAAGCCCAGTGGCTGCGGGACAGCATTAGGCAGCGCTGCGAAACTCTCATGGCCTGCGCAACGCAGCTTCTTAAAAGCCAGACGGCCTTTTTCGAGTCCGGACCCGGGTATCTGCTGCCGTACAGCCGAAAGGATATGGCGGAGCAGGTCGGCAGAAGCGAATCAACAATCAGCCGCGCGCTCAAGGATAAATATGTCGAGTGCGACTGGGGAATGTTCCCAACGGACTATTTCTTCCCGAAGTCCTCCGTTGAAGCGCACCCGATGATAACCAAAATATCCATAGAGAGCAGCATACAGTCCATCATCAGCAGCGAGAACAGGCAGTCCCCCCTGAGCGACGAGGCGATAGTCGACACGCTGAAAACCATAGGCATCTCCGTCAGCCGCCGTACAGTTGCGAAATACCGCGACGAGCTTGGCATCCCCGCCTCCTCACGCCGGAGGGTTTACTCTTAATATGTCGAAAAAACGGGATACCGCATAATATGCGGTATCCCGTCCTGTTTTTGGTGAATGCTAGACCATAATCTCCTGACGCTCTTTCTGCAGCGCCTTCACCATGTCGCAGTCGCAGCCACCGGCAATATCCTTTGTGATGCGGTGCTCCATGATAACGGTATTCCTCCACATCCCGAAGCGGTCCTTGGCGATACGCTCCCTGTAGCCCACGGTGCGGAAGCCGCACTTTTCGTGCAGCCTTATGCTCGCCCTATTGCTCTGAAATATGCTGGACTGAATTGTCCAGAAGCCGGCCTCCTCGGAGGTCTCCAGAAGCTTTCTCATAAGCATCTCGCCGACCCCTTTTCCGCTGTGGTTGGCGTCTATGTAAATACTGGCTTCGGCGACGCCCTTGTAGCATTCGCGGGAGGAAATCGGAGAGATTGCCGCCCAGCCCGCAACTTCAAAGTCCAGCTCCGCTACAAAGCGGCATTCTCTTATATGCGCCGCATCCCACTCCTCATATGAGGGGCAGGAGGTATTAAATGTTGCGTTATTTGTCTGAATGCCCTGATAGTAGATCTCCACGACCTCGGCCCAGTCGTCTTCTTCCATAGGACGGACGGTATATTGCATAAGTCTTCCTCCAAATCGTGTGTTCGTTGTCTTTGTGTACATTATAACAGAAATCCCCGAAAACGGTATGAAAAACAGGTCGAATACCGCAAAAAGTTTATTCCTTTTTGTCGTTATTTTTGGGCAAATAATTGTTATTCCGACGTGATTTGACCTGTTTCCGTCTGTGCGCGTAAATCTATAGGAAAGCCCTATAGGTGGCTTGTTTAATCGCTGACAAGTCTAATTGGTAATCCTCGCCGTGCGGTTTTATAATAAAGCTGTAATGAAAGTATATAATATTATAACAAGCAGCAAATAACAAGTCGACCGGAGGGGAAAAAGTGAAAAACAATTTCAATCACCTGTTTGCGGCGCTGAAGGTCAGAGGAATGACCTTTCCCAACCGCGTCGTAATGATGCCGATGGGAAGCGACTTTGCCGGACACGACGGGGAACTGAGCGATGAGCATATCAAATACTACGAGCTTCGCGCAAGAGGCGGAACGGGACTTATCCTGGTCGAAAACATTTGCGTGAAGTATCCCGAAGGCTCTAACGGGACTACACAGCTTCGAATTGACAAGGATTCCTACATCCCCAGACTTTTTACGCTCACCGAGGCCTGCCACAGGCACGGAGCCTTAATGGGCATACAGATAAATCATGCGGGAGCTTCCGCGATGTCCTCCAGAATCGGGATGCAGTCCGTTTCCGCATCTAATCTGCCCTCAAAGCCGGGCGGAGAGAGTCCCCGTCCGCTCTCCAAGGAAGAACTCGTTTCAATCGCCAAGGACTACGGCGCCGCAGCAAAGCGCGCCGTGAACGCGGGTTTTGACCTCATCGAAATCCACGCAGGTCACTCGTATCTCATAAGCCAGTTTCTTTCTCCGACGATGAACGACAGAACCGACGAATTCGGCGGCAGCGCCGAAAATAGAGCGCGTTTCTGCCGCATGGTCATCGACGAGGTCAGAAAGGCGATAGGTCCGCAGGTTCCGATTTCGCTGCGGCTTTCAACGGACGAGCTTGTCGAAGGCGGCAACAGCCTTGACGACTGTCTTGAATACCTTGAATTCTTAAACGACGAGGTCGACATTTTCGATACCTCGGCGGCGCTCAACCAGACCATCCAGTATCAGATCGACGCCTCTTACCTCGAGGACGGCTGGCGCTCATATATGGCGAGGGCCGTTAAGGAGAAGTTCGGCAAGCCCACTATCGCAATGGGCAACATCCGCAATCCGCAGGTCGCGGACGACATTATTGCAAGAGGCGACGCCGATTTTATCGGTATCGGGCGCGGACTGATTGCCGATCCGGACTGGGCAAACAAGGCAAAATACGGTGACGTGCGCGACATCCGAAAGTGCATCTCCTGCAATACAGGCTGCGTAGGCAACCGTATCGGCGGCAACAAGCCCCTGCGCTGCGCGATAAACCCCGATCTTATCAACGGCGAAGCCTATAAAAAGCTCAGGGTCGCAAAGCCCTGCTCCGTTGTCGTTGTCGGCGGCGGCACCGCCGGACTCGAAGCCGCCTGTGTGGCTGCGGAAGTCGGCTGTAATGTAACTCTGCTTGAAAAGAAGCCCTATATCGGCGGTCTTTCCGTGGAAATCTCAAAAATCCCCGCAAAGAAGCGCCTCGGCGATTTCCCTGCGTATCTGAAGCACCGCACCGAAAAGCTCGATAATCTCACAATCAAAACCGGTGTTGATGTAACAACGGATTTGATAAAAACCTATAGGCCCGACCTCGTTGTGAACGCAACCGGCTCCGTCCCGCTCCTGCCGCCTATTGAGGGTCTGCATGAAAACCTCGGCAAAGACGGCTCCGCCGTTTACTCGATTATGGATTTCATAAACAGTCTTGATAGCTACCCCGAAGACCTGAGCGGCAAAAAAGCCGTCATAGTCGGCGGCGGCGCAGTCGGTCTTGATGTTATGGAGTTCTTTGCCCCCAGAGGAGCCGAAGTCACGATAGTTGAAATGCTGCCCGCCATAGGCCGCGATTTGGACGCTTCCTCAAGCTCCGGCATGAAGGAATGCATGGCAAAGTACAAGGTCAGACAGTTGACGAAAACCGCGCTCTGCACCGTCAAGCCCCGTTCTTTCGTTGTGAAAAATGATGCAGTAACCGAAGAACTCGACTTTGATTACGGCTTTGTATGTCTCGGCATGAAGGCCTATGCTCCGCTCTGGGACTCAATCCAAAAGGATTTTGAAGGAACGGACACCGAAGTCCTGAATATCGGCGACAGCGTTCGTGCAAGGCGCATCATCGACGGCGTCGACGCGGGACGGCATTTTGTCCTGAACACGCTGGAGCGTCTGGGATATATAATTTAATTTGCTACTTCCCGTCCCCTCCATATATAATTCTTCTATCTTCTCCTCCCGCAAAAAAACGGCAGCCCTGAGGGCTGTCGTTTTTTTTGAAATTGTGCGGGTTCTAATGTGGATTTAATGTGCTTCTTCTTGAATTATTCATTTTTTCTATGTATAATGACGCATTGAGGTTAATTTTGGCTTTACGTCTGAAAAATCTTCCACGCTTATTTCGGCGCGGAAACGCTTAATACCGGCAAAACTAACTGCGCCTATCCATTTTTGCCGAAACAGCAGAAGGACACAGTTTTTATGAAAAACACCAGACCCAAAGAAAAATACGATACTGAAAACGAGCAGGGCTGCGAAACCGCGGAAGAACCGCAAAAGAAAAAAGGCAGCGCAAAGAAGTATCTTTTAAGCGGCGCTTTTCTCATTGCACTCATGGCGGTCACATTCTATGTCATTTTCAGAGACACCTCGATTCAGGACATCTGGGACCTGCTAAAAGACGTCCGCCTTCCTTTTGTTTTCGCAGGGATACTTTCAATGCTGGCATATATCACGGTTCAGGGACTGATTATAGGTCTGGCGGCCAAATGCATCCATGTAAACCTCAGACTGACGCAAATGCTGCAGTATTCCTTTATCGGCTTTTTTTACAGCGGTATCACACCCTCCTCCACCGGCGGACAGCCCATGCAGGTCTACCATATGTGCCGCGACAGACTGAGCCCGTCAAGAACGACTCTCGTCATGTTCATAACAAACATTGCCTATCAGCTCGCGGTAGTTCTGATAGGACTGCTTGCGTTTTTCTTCAAGATGAAATATATCGCCGGTATACACGGCGGAATTATAGCTGTATTTTTCGTCGGGCTTTCCATAAACCTTTTCATTCTCTTTATCCTCGCAGGCGTGCTGTTTTCTGAAAACACGCTCAAAAAAATGCTCAGCGGAATAGTCGCCTTTCTCTGCAGGATAAGAATTATAAAAAAGCCCGATAAGGCGCTCCGCAGTATCGAAAAATATCTCGAGGAATTCGAAGAAGGCGTAAAGCTCATAAGAGCAAACCGCAAACGCTTCATCCTGACTTTGCTCGCAACGCTTCTGCAGTTTCTGTTTTACCACCTGATACCCTATTTTGTTTACAGGGCTTTCGGGTTTTCGGAGTATTCCTTCGTTGATTTCATCGCGATAGGCGCCGTTTTGTACGTCGCCGTCTCAATGTTCCCTCTCCCCGGAGCGGTAGGCGCCGCGGAAAGCGGCTTCGTGCTGCTGTTCGGAACGCTTTTCGGCAAGGCCATTATGCCCGCAATGCTGCTTTCGAGGTTCATAACCTTCTACACGATGATGCTTGTGAGCGGCGTCATCTCAGCATACGCGCAGCTTCGCAGGCCCTATAATCTCTCGAAAAGTCACAGCCCGAACAATGATAAAACAGAGCCTTTTAATTAACAGGCTCTGTTTTATCTGACTTCACTTCTGCACCTGAGCCGGCTTTGCGCCGCTCTTCATTCTTTTATTTGCAAAATAAAGTTCCTCGGTTGCAAGCGCTATTTTCGTAACGGAAAACTCGCAGTTATAGGGGTAAATATAATACGTGTCGTCAAGCGTGTTGAGATCGACACAGTCGCCGTGCTTGTTGAGGTAGTTATATTCGATATGACAGGAATACATCGACGGTACGGTCTTTTCAACGCGGTAAGGATGTCCTCCGTATTTCCCCTCCAGCACAAAGCCGTTCATATCATGGGTAAGCGTGCCTTTTCCGAGCTTGATATAGCCTTTCGAATTAGGAAGGGAGCATACTCTGACCGGCGCGCTGAAATGGTAGTTCCCGTTTTCGACTTCCCTGCGGACGTTGGCCCTCTCCCATTCATACCAATCGGGTATATGCGAAAACTCCGTTTTTCCGCTCAGAGCATGAAGCTCGCCCAGCTCCGTCATCTCCCACTCCTTGCCGCAGCTCCTGCATTTGAGCTTTTTGCCCGCCGAGTCCATACGGTATTCCTTCCCGCAGTTTGGGCACTGATAAAGCACTCTGTGCAGACCGACCGCACGGAACGGATATTTGACTATAATTCCTTTTTCCTTCTGCCACGCGAAATCGTCGTAGATAAATTTCTCGTCTATGCGGCGGTTTATCTCCTCAACCGAAAGCTCCAGTATCTCGTCTGCCGTGATAATCTGTGTCAGCTCCGCCTCATTCCCCTTAACATGGCGGTTCGCCGTGTTCCAGAACGGAGAGTTTATATGGTTTCCGTGGCAGATGAGCGTCACGACCGGCACTTTTAAGAGCTTAGCGAGCTTGCCCAGAGATTCGGGCATGATTGCGTTGGTTCCGCAGAGAGAATACCTCGCCTCGGGATAGATAACCGCAATATCCCCGTTATCGGCGACTCTCTTGAGCTGGCGCACGAGCGTCACGTCGTTTGTGAATTTCCGCTTGCAGATGCAGCCTACCTTGCGCATTATCCATTCGCGCCCTATAAATCCGTCGATTGCAACGATGTAGTTTGCGCGCGCCGGAAAAATCGCGGCCGTCGCCACCTTGAAATCAAAAAAGGAGTTGTGGTTGCATAGGAGGATATAAGGAGGCTTCAGCCCCTCAATATTGGTTTTAATTATCTTTGTTTTATGGCTCCAGACCTCCGGAAAGCTGACGGCCCAGGTAATGGGGCGAAGGTAGTTCCTCTGCCTTTCTGCCGGTTTTGACATATTGAAGCGCGATACGTATTCAATGTCCAATTATTCTAGTTCCCTTCATTCGAATTGAGCTCTGCCGGTTGTTTCTTGTCGTTCTTTTTCAAATTCAGCAGTAAAATAGACGCGAAAATCAGAAGCATCCCCGCTGCGCCCTCAAGCGTGAGCTCCTCTCGGAAGAAGAAAAGTCCGGTCAGCGTCGCGACCAGCGGCTCGGAAAAAGCGAGGACCGAGGCTTTGCCCGCCTCGGTATGCTTCAGTCCCTGCGTATAGAGCAGATACGGCAGAAGCGTGGAGATAAGCGTTATTCCGACGGTGTTTGAAACAGCGCCGTCGTTTCCGAAAAGCGCAAAGAACTCTTTGTCTGCGCAGAACGGTAGCAGCGCAAGCGCTGCCGTCAGAAATGTATAGGCCGTAACGGTGACTGTGTCGTATTTTTTCAGCGCGGCGGTCCCGAAAATCGAATACAGCGCGTAACCGAGACCGGAGCCGATGCCCGTCAGAACTCCCGCAAGCGGAATATCGAGCGTTCCGCCCAAAATTGCTTTTACAAGTCCTGTAGTTAATACGCAGCCCGAAAAAGCGAGGATTAGTGCCGCAATTTTTCTGGCGCCGATTTTTTCGCGGAAGAAAAGCGCGGATAAAACCATAACAAAGCTCGGCGCGGTATACAGCAGCACAGCCGCCAGAGAAAGAGTTGTCAGCTGTATTGTCGTGAAATACAAAGTTGAAAAAAGTGTCAGACTGAGAATACCCGTGCCGAGAAAAAGCCAGATGTCCCGAAAATGCATCTTCAGCTTTCCGCGGTCAAAAACAAGCAGATACAGCCAGATCAGCACCGCAGCCGCTCCGAAGCGCAGAAAAACGGTCTGCACCGGAGAAAAGCCGGCATCCGCAAGCCGCTTCGAGAAAATTCCGATAACGCCCCAGCAGGCACCCGCCGTTATAACAAGGACAGACGCCGCGTTTTGAGCTCGATTTTTGATTCCCATCATATCCTGATCCTGTTCCTTCTTATACAATTATAATACGACAAGCGGGATAAAAACACAACTAAAAAAGGCCAGCGGGTTTTTATCCTGAACAGGACAGAAAAAACGGGCGGAGTTTTCTCCGCCCGTTTTTTATATATTCGGCTTTGCCGCCGGGCCTTAATAGTTTTCGGCCCTGATTTCAAAATATGCGCGGGGGTGATTGCAAACGGGGCATACCTCGGGCGCTTCCGTACCGTATTCAAGGTGTCCGCAGTTGCGGCAGTACCAGACCTTGATATCGTCGCGCTTGAAAACCTCGCTGTTCTGGATGTTTTCGGCGAGCCTGACATAGCGCTCTTCGTGGGTTTTTTCAATCCTCGCAACTTCCGCAAACTGATCCGCAAGTTCGTTGAAGCCTTCTCCGCGGGCGGTTTCGGACATTTCCTTATACATATCGGTCCATTCGTAATGCTCGCCTTCGGCTGCCGCGACGAGATTTTCCGCAGTTTTTCCCAGCTCGCCCAGAGCCTTGAACCAGAGCTTGGCGTGCTCTTTCTCATTTCCAGCGGTTTCTTCAAAAATAGCCGCGATCTGCTCATATCCTTCTTTGCGCGCCTGACTTGCAAAGTAAGTGTACTTATTGCGGGCCTGGCTTTCGCCTGCAAATGCTTTCAAAAGATTTGCCTCTGTTTTGCTGCCTTTGAGTTCCATAGTGTTTCCTCCTTAATCAAATTTAAGCTAGTGCTTTTTCGTACAGTTTAAGCAGGTTCCGTAAAAAAACAGCTCGTGCCTCTCGACGGCGTGACCGGATGTCTGTTCTGCCAGACTGTCCAGAGACGTATCATAGTTCATTTCCGCGAGATCGCAGACGCTTTCGCAGCTTCTGCACATGAAATGGGCGTGGGGCGCCGTATTCGCGTCGTAGCGCTCAATTGGGAAGGGCAGGCGCATAACCTCGCCTTCTTCCACAAGCTGCTTCAGATTGCGGTAAACGGTGCCGAGACTTAAGGCCGGATTTTCGGGTTTGAGCCAATTATACACCATTTCGGCCGTCGGATGCTCTTTCGTGTTCAAAACGGCCCGGTATACGAGTTCCCGCTGTTTTGAATATCGCTTGATTGGCATTTGAACCTCCCCAAACAGTAACAGTAATTATTACTACTTATTATAGTAACACGCCATCCCGAAAATGCAAGTCTTTTTTAATAATTATCAGCAAAAGCTCTCTCTTTTTCGTTTTACAGTTTCTTATAGACGTATATATCGAAGGAAAGCTCCGTTTCAAGCGTCTCAAGGTCATTCAGACGCGCAAGCCCCTCCTTCGGGCTTTTCCAGAAATAAGGCGTCATGCTGAAAAGGTCTGAAATTGCCTGTCTGCTTTCGATAAGGGCTCTTTTCTCTACCGTCACCGTGCCTGCAAGCTCAAAGCCCTCGTATTCGGCGGTGACCCGCTCGTTTTCGTAGGGGCTGTCATAGACCGTGCATTTGAGCTCCCAGAGGTGGCGCGGCGCGGGAACGACATATATGAAGTGTCCGCCCTTTTTGAGCACTCTCAGGAATTCGGAGGCGCACAGCGGCGAAAAGCAGTTGAGGACTATATCGGCGCTCCCGTCGTCCAGCGGCATATGATAGGCGGTGGCAACGGCAAATTCGGCGCTTTTTAAGCGTTTTGCGGCAAGGCGTACAGCCTCTTTTGAAATATCGATTCCGGCAATAAGCGGTATTTTTCCGCTGTTTTTCAGGGCAGCGGCGATACCTTCGGTATAATAGCCCTCGCCGCAGCCGGAGTCAAGAATTGCGGGACTTTCGCGGGAATACTCAATCACAAGCCCAGACAGCGCACGCCGGAGCGGCTCGTAATAACCGAGGGAGAGAAAGCGGTTTCGTGCGCGTACCATGTTTTTGTCGTCGCCGGGCAGCTTCGAGTGCTTTCTGTTCGCGGTAAGCAGGTGAACGTAGCCCTCGGACGCAAGGTCGAAAACGTGCCCCGCGTGACAGGTATAGCTCTTTTCGTCCCGCTCAAGTTTTTCGCCGCAGACAGGACATATAAAAAGACTCATTGCGCTGCCTCACAATCGTCCTCGGCGCAGAAAAGTCTGCCCTGCCATGTGTTTTTTTCCGCCATAAGGCGGTCTATAGTTCCCAGAACGCGAATTTTGTCACGGCTCCAGAGCGGGGCGATAAGTGTTGTTCTCGCACCGTCGCCCGTCAGCCTTTCAATTGTCGTTTTAGGCGGCAGCGCTTCGAGCTGTCGCACAACCGTCTCGGTATAGTCCTGAAAACTCATCGGTTCATATTCGCCCCGCTCATACATTTCGCACAGGCGTGTGCCGTTTATCACGTGCAGAAGGTGTATCTTGACCCCGTCCGGTCTCATTTTTCCCAAAGTCCGCGCCGTTTGCGCCATCATATCCGCCGTCTCGCACGGAAGCCCGTTGATGATATGGACAGTGACTCTTATTCCGCGGCTTTTCAGCGCCGAATAGCCCTCGCAAAAGTCCGAGAAGCTGTGGCAGCGGTTTATTATTGAGGCGGTTTCGTCAAATACCGTCTGGAGCCCGAGCTCCACGGTGAGATTTGTCCGGTCGTTCAGCTCGCTGAGATAATCTAGCACGTCGTAGGGGAGGCAGTCCGCCCTTGTCGCAACTGCAAGCCCGCAGATGCCTTCGTGCCTGAGCGCCGTTTCAAACATTTCGCGGAGCCTTGTAAGCGGAGCGTAAGTGTTTGAATGCGCCTGAAAATAGGCGATGGCGCAGGCGTCCGGCACTTTGCTGCGTATGCGGGTAAGCTCGTCCGTAAGCTGCCTGTCTATCGGTACGGCGGGGGCCGCCGTAAAATATCCGCTGCCGCCGCCGCAGTACACGCAGCCGCCAAGGCCTTTTGCCCCGTCGATATTCGGGCAGCTGAGCCCCGCGTCGATTACCGCTTTATAGATTTTATGTCCCTGCCTGCCATTTTCGTAGGCAAGAGACCTGTAACGCTTATTATCGTTTGAATAGGGAAAAGGGTTCATGTTCGGCCACTCCCGCGTTTTTCTCTATAATAACACAGACGGCGGGGTTTTCGCTCCTTGCGTCATTGCTTTTGTTGTGCTATCCTTGTTAAATAATACAAGCGCTCGCGGAGGAAAGATAAATAATGGACGTTGAGACAGGCAGACCCAAGGATACGGAAGGACGCATACCGCAGGAAATACGCTCCTATGACCTTCTGGACAGTCTGCAGATTGAATATACCCGCGTGGATCACGAAAAAGCCGAGACCATGGAGGTCTGCCTCGAGAGGGCTTCGATTCTGGGTACGCGCATATGCAAAAATCTGTTTTTATGCAACAGGCAGGAAACAGTCTTTTATCTTCTGGTAATGCCGGCGGACAAGCAGTTCCATACCTCGGTCGTTTCGTCCCAGCTCGGAGTCGCCCGCCTGCACTTTGCCGACGAAAGGCACATGGAGCAGTTTCTGGACATCCGTCCCGGAAGCGTCAGCGTGATGGGGCTGATGAACGATAAAGATAACGCAGTCCGACTCCTCGTTGACAGCGACATACTAAAACAGGAATTTTTCGCCTGTCATCCGTGCATCAATACGAGCAGCCTCAAGTTTCGGACAGCGGAGCTCTTCTCTCGGCTGCTTCCCGCTGTCGGGCATAAGCCGACGTTCATCGACATGTGAAGCCTCAGGAGTATCCTGATAATATAATTGCTCTGAAGCCCAATTTGAACGAAGGGCTGCATTTTTGTTTTAGAATTCGGCGGTGCCGACCGTCCTCGGATGCAGCTCCACGTCGCGGATGTTGCTGACGCCCGTTAAATACATTATGAGGCGCTCAAAGCCGAGACCGTAGCCCGCATGACGGCAGGAGCCGTAACGGCGCAGGTCGAGATACCACCAGTAGTCTTCCTTCTTGAGCCCCAGCTCGTCCATGCGCTTTTCAAGCATTTCAAGGCGCTCCTCGCGCTGGCTGCCGCCGATGATCTCTCCGATTGCGGGAACGAGGCAGTCCGCCGCGGCAACGGTTTTACCGTCGTCGTCAAGACGCATATAGAAGGCCTTTATCTCCTTGGGATAGTTTGTGACAAAAATCGGCTTTTTGAATATCTTTTCCGTCAGATAACGCTCGTGCTCGGTCTGGAGGTCTGTACCCCAGTCTACCTTATAGTCAAACTCATCGTTGTGCTTTTTCAGGATTTCGACGGCCTCGGTGTAGGTGACCCTGCCGAAGTCGGAACCTGCGACGTGGTTCAGGCGCTCGAGCAGGCCCGTGTCTACGAAGCTGTTGAAAAACTCCATTTCCTGCGGGCATCTCGCCAGAACGGTGCGGATAACGTATTTGATAAGCCCTTCGGCGTTGTCCATATAGTCTGTGAGGTCGGCGAAGGCCATTTCCGGCTCGATCATCCAGAATTCAGCGGCGTGGCGCGCCGTGTTGGAGTTCTCCGCGCGGAAGGTCGGACCAAAGGTATAAACGTCGCCAAAGGCCATGGCGAAGTTCTCGGCGTTGAGCTGGCCGGAAACGGTAAGGTTTGTTGCCTTGCCGAAAAAGTCCTTGGAGTTGTCGACCCTGCCGTCCGCGGTGCGGGGAGGGTTATCAATATCAAGCGTCGTTACGCGGAACATCTCGCCCGCACCTTCGCAGTCCGAGCCGGTGATAATCGGCGTATGAACATAGACAAAGCCTTGCTGCTGGAAATATTCATGCACCGCGGCGGCAGCGACGCTGCGGACGCGGAAAACTGCGGAAAAGAGGTTCGTGCGCGGACGCAGATGAGCGACTGTGCGCAGATACTCAAGGCTGTGGCGCTTTTTCTGAAGCGGATAGTCGGGAGTGGAGGTACCCTCAACCTCAACGGAGGAGGCTTTGAGCTCGAAAGGCTGCTTCGCGTCGGGCGTAAGCGCAAGCTGACCCTTAACGATGAGGGCCGCGCCGACGTTCTGGCGGGCAATTTCGTCATAATTACTTAGTGTATCCTTTTCAAAAACGACCTGCAGACTTTTGTGCGCGCTGCCGTCGTTCAGTTCTGCGAAAGCAAAATTCTTCATGTCGCGGAGGGTGCGTACCCAGCCGCAAACCGTGATTTCTTCGCTTGTGAAAGCAGAGGCGTTTGCATACAGCGCGGAGATTTTTGTACGTTTCATAATATGACACTTGCCTTTCCGGTGTTTTCGCGCATAGCGTTTCGAGCCGGGCGGAAAACTTCTGTCTTGTTATTGCGGGTATAATGAAGTATTATATATATTAGAATCAATTATTTCAACAGAATGTTGAAATAAAACTCATCGGAGTGACAAAAATGGAGAGAATATTTAGTAATATAACCGAGCTTATCGGAAATACACCGCTTATGGAGCTTGGCATTTTCGGGAAAAAACACTGCCCGGATGCGCGTCTGGTCGCAAAGCTCGAAAGGGCCAACCCGGCCGGCAGCGCGAAGGACAGAGTTGCCCTCAACATCATAAAAACCGCGGAGCGAGAGGGAAAACTAAAAAAAGGCGGAATGATAATCGAGGCCACAAGCGGCAACACCGGTATCGGACTCGCTGCCGTCGCCTCCGTTCTCGGCTACGAGGCGGTCATCGTCATGCCCGACAACATGAGCGCCGAGCGCATAAAGCTGATAAAGGCTTACGGTGCGAAAGTCGTTCTGACCGAAAGCGCGAAGGGTATGGCAGGTGCGCTTGAAAAGGCGCAGGAGCTTTGCCGCGAAAATGAGGGCAGCATTATAGCGGGGCAGTTTGAGAATCCCGCAAACCCAGAGGCGCACTATATGGCTACAGGGCCGGAAATCTGGCGCGACGCGGATGGAAAGGTGGACGTCTTTGTCGCGGGTGTGGGTACCGGAGGCACAGTAACCGGCGTAGGGAGATACCTGAAGGAACAGAATTCTCTTATAAAGATAATAGCTGTGGAGCCAGACAGCTCTGCGCTTCTCTCGGGAGAAGCTGCGGGTCCGCACAGGATACAGGGTATAGGCGCGAATTTTGTCCCCTCTGTTCTGGACAAAGCGTCGTATGACGAGGTTATTCGGATTACCGACAAAGAGGCCTTTGAGGCGATGCACGAGCTTGCCGAGACTGAGGGGCTGTTCGTCGGAGTCTCCTCCGGTGCGGCGGCGATTGCGGCGGCTAAGGTCGCGTCAAGACCCGAATTTGCGGGTAAAACAGTGGTCGTTTTGCTTCCGGATACCGGCGAGCGATATCTCAGCTTGCTGTAGGAACTAAGTATAGACCAATAAAACGGCCGCTTTTGCATACTTTTTAAGCAGCGGAGGCGGCCGTTTATACGCACAACCGATAACGGTTAGATTGTCGAAACTTTACAACTTCACGTCCCGGGAAAAGCCTTGACTTTTAATATGCGGCGTGGTATGCTGTTTAGGCTCTTAAAAAAGAGCTATATTTGAATATCGCGGAGTGGAGCAGTCTGGCAGCTCGTCGGGCTCATAACCCGAAGGTCGTAGGTTCAAATCCTGCCTCCGCAACCAAAAGAAACCCTGTAACCGCAACGGTTACAGGGTTTTGTTATTTCCGCTATTTTGTAGCGGCGGAGCGATTTTTCCGTTATTTTTCCGTTAAAAACACTTAAATAGATTAAAATAAGCTAAATAAAAGAACTTACAATAAATATGTAATACAAGAATTAATTAATGCTAAATTTCACACTGGACTAGAATTATCTTGTTTTGTTGCTGGATGAACAGGGATTTTTATATAGTCTTTAAATATCTGCATATATATCTCGCTGATGGCTTGGCGTGTGGTCACTTCCGGAGATGCCACATCTTCTTGTATTACTTTGTTTACAAATTTATTTTTTAACTCGTTTTTGTAAGGCAGAATATTCCTCCACTTCATTAATATCTTTTTAGAACAAATATGAGCTTTATCAAAAACAAAATATAATAATGTAGCTGGTGAGATTCGATAGGTAGATGATTGATTCTTAATATCTTCAGCGCATTGTTGGCAATAATTGTATAATAACGGATCCTCGAGAAGAATAAAGTTGTGATGAGAAGCGGTAAACTTAGGGGTTAAATAATCAGAAAAACTCGCGTCATTAGCAAGAATATCTATAATAATCGTATAAATAAGCCGCTCCGTTCCTAAAGGGTTCTCCATATCTTTGGTGCGAAAAAAATTGCCCCTCGTACTTATGTCCATAACAGCTTTTATAGCATCTTCAAAATCTTTTGATTCCCTAATAATACCTTCATTTTGATTTGCTCTACGATATTCGTCATATGCTTTTTCCGCCACCTTTTTTTGAATTGGGTTACCCTTATCATAATTATTTAAATAAGTAAAAATTATCTCAAGTTTGTCTGTAGCTTTGGCATTAATTTGATTGTAAGTCGGTATTCCAAACGTTTTTTGCGGGTTGCCTTTATACACAATATTTTTACGTTCCGGCTTATGTTTTCGGTCTTTTTCAAGACGTTCATAAAGAGCTTTTACAGATGTTTCGAGATCAAGAAAATCAAACGCTGAAGAAACAATTTCTTCAATATTTTCTGGTGTCTCAGATAACGAATCTATTGCACTAATGTTTTGATCAATAAGAGTATCTAATGCTTTTATTGTTCCCATCAGCAAGCCTGCACTTTCTGAGGCTGTACTTAAAAGTAATGTGACTAGGAGCAAGACTATCCGTTCTGGAAGAAGATCAAGAACAAGCTTTTTTAAAATAAGATGCTGATATAGAGGGTCGGTATTTCTGAATAGAGAAAAATACTTTCCGCTTTCGTATGAGAGAGAATCTCTATATTTATCAAGAAGCATTGCTTTTTTCTTATTATCTAAGTCTTTACACTTGTTTTTATACTCCTTTGTTTCTGTCTGGCAATATGCCCTAATTAGAGGGAATGTTTCCCAATGAAGGCGTAATGTGTATAATGATGAAGGTGTATTGGGGTTCTCCGGAAAACGATAATCTTTTGAATTAACTGAATCAGAAGAAAACAGAGCTTTAAAATATGGAAGTTGGTTCAACCGGTTAGTTAATGTACGCCGGTATTTATCTGTATAAATTTTATTAAGGCTCAGCTTAGATATAGTTTCTTTAAAAGCAAAGGTTAAAGTTGAAAAAAAGTCATTGCGTTCACATAAAACGTTATCAATTGTATCATTAAAAATTTGTATTGCAAAACTTTGATCATCACCATAGCCAGTATTAATTATTTGATGAACCGCTGCAGCAAATGCACTTTTTGCTTTTTCGATATTATCATTAGTTGAGGTTGTTTGCACAAAATTATTCACAAAAGCATTCCACATCGCTACTTCAAAGGTTTCATTTGCCCATTCTCTCATTGTCTTATCAAACGGTCGATGGACTCCACCTTCTCGAGGAGCTGTCGTATTAGAACGTTCCATTGTATGCCTCCATAAATATACTTTAAGGGCACATCTGCTTGATGTGCCCTTTATTTTTCTTTCTGACATTATATAAGAAATCTCCAAAACAAGCAACGTCTTTGCTTGGAAAGTCATTTTAATAATCCGTATAATATTACCAAGGCCAATTCTGTACCATAATTAACACATCCAGACGAAAGGAGGAAAAAATATGCGACTAAGGACACAAAAGGAGCTTATGGCCGAAATTCGAGATCTCGATCCAAACACGGCGCTTACTCCATATGCGCTTAGAAGGCTGGTGTTGTCAGGGAAAATCCCAACGGTACGTAGTGGGAGACGCTACCTCATCGATGCCGATTGCATTGAAGAATACCTGGCCTATGAGCCGTCAGGACAGGGACTGGCTACTGGCACGATAAGAAAACTCAATTCTTAATCGAACGTAATGGTAGGGATTAAGCCCTGTTAAAATGCAAGCGAAGAAATGTGTACCTTGAAAACACAATATATGGTGCTATGGTTTAATCGCAGAAGACGCATGCTACTTGATTTATCTGAGCAATGTGCAAATAACAAAATAAAAGGAGGATAAATATGTTGACAGATTCTGACATTAAAGCAAGTAAGCAAATTGAATGTCTTGTCCGTATTTCGGGCATCGAGGTAACGGGCAAAATTGAAAATGTAAACGTTGCTACCAAGAAGAGCATTTCTGACTTAATCTTTCCTGAAACGCTTTTGGCAGACAACCCGATACTAATTTCCGCACCGACAGGTAAGGGAAAATCGACCTTCATTACCAACACTCTTGCAAAATATGCGGCTGAAAATGGAAAAACTATTCTCTTCGTTTCCAGTCGCGTTGCAATCAATACGCAGCAGAAAAAGGTCCTTGCAAGATCAGTTGGTGAAACGGCTCTTCTTGAAGAATTGACAAGCAAAGGCTGGAGGGCTAGGGAAAAGATAGGCTGTGTGACTGTCATTACATACCATCGCTTATTCACACTAATGAAGAGCCCCGAAGAAGTAAAGATACTCAGAAAATTTGACTTCTTTATTTTTGACGAGGTCCACGCGCTTCAAAATGACGCGTTATTTACTCCATGCACCGGGGAGCTTTGCGAAAAAATACCAATTGTGTTTTACAACGCAATACGAATCTATATGAGCGCTACCCCAAGCGCCATTATAGGTACGATCGCACAAAAAGAGCGCCCCAACACGTTAACAGTTTACACGTGGAAAAGTGATTTCAACTGGGTGAAGCCCTATTTCTTCTCCGATGTAGCGCAACTCGCTGAATGTATTAACACAGACGGAGGCGATGCAAAATGGCTGATCTTCATTGAGAGCATTGAGGAGGGCACGCGTTTTTCAAAGCTGCTGAAGTGTTCGTGCTCTCAAGTTAGTTCTGCAACCCGTGAAGTCAATTCCGCGCAATGGGACTCGCTACTTGATGACGAGACGTTTGAGAGTAAGGTTCTAATTTCGACCAATGTTCTAGATAGCGGCGTCAATTTTAAAGATCCACGTCTCCGCAAAATTGTAACTTTTTCGCACGACGCGGTTGAAATTATTCAGCAGCTCGGGCGTATACGCCGCAACAAAAACGAAATCATTGAACTTTACTTATTCGACATCCCGTTGCCAGAGCTTAGACAAAGGAAAAATTCAGTGCGCAAAGCTCTAAAAGCTCTTGAACTCATCGATCATAAAGCTGCATTCCTCGAAAGCTATATTTACGGGGACGCCTTGCCACCGGTCAGAAAATTCTTCTCTGTTTCCAAGGAAGGTGAAGCAACGCTTAACCTCCTTGCAAAAAAGCATCTCGAGGCTAACTACGAACTGCTTTCAACGCTTGAAAAGGCTGCAGTGAAGAACAAAGGATACAGCTTTTCTGGGTACATATGTAAAGTACTTGGCCAGAAATTGCCATCAGCGCACAATCAATGGCTTGATGGAAGGAAGAACGGCACAAATGAAAAAACGTTCGCCAATTTTATTCAAAAAAATCTGCAGAGACCAATAGACGAAAACGAGCAGGAGGCGTTCTCCAACAACTTTCGCTCGCTTTATGTGGCTGCCTTTGGAAAAGCACAAAAAGACCGGGCCGACAGAAACTGGAAATCCACAGCTATTCGCAACCGTTTGGAAAGCCTTAATTGGGCTTACACGCTAGAAGTCAGCAACGGGATTTGGAAAATTATCAGAAGCCAAGGAGGAGAATGAAATGTTTTATGCTATTGTCGCGGAAAACGGAGTCGGAGTTGTTAGTGCTTGGGATAAAGTGCAGCATGAACTAATTTACTTAAAGGGGTTCCGATACCCCAAAAGATTCAACACATTTAACGAAGCGAACGAATTCGCGCTTGCTCATTTGGCTACTATTGCCAAAGGGAAAAAACTGCCTGATGATTTGCCATTAAACTTTGTAGTCAAGATTAATATGTTGGATCAATTGATTGTCCCGTTCATAATTTTGTATGAATAACTGTAAGAATTAGTTTTTATAAAAATATATTATATGAATATTAAACGGTCCATCATATTAACACAAAGGGACCGTTACTAAAATAATTATAAACTTAAGGAGGAAGAACCTTGGCGACAATTAAAAGAAACGAGGGAAAATATGGTAAAGTTGCTTATCATTTTCGTTGCTATGCAGGATACGGCGCTGATGGAAAACAAATAGAAAAAGCAATGACATGGACACCGCCATTAGAATTAACCACAGAAACCCAACAGAATAAAGCTGCAAAACGTGAAGCTGCGCGTTTTGAAGAACGTGTGTTTTCTGGAATAGAGTTATCTGGGAACATTCGTTTTTCTGAATTCGTAGAAAGATGGATGGAGGATTACGGAAAAAAACAGCTTGCGCCGAAAACTCAAGAGAGATACGAGTCTATGCTTGTACGCATTAATCAAGCTATCGGAAATATACGACTGGACAAGCTTAAACCGCATCACTTAATGGAGTTCTATAACAATTTAAAAGAGCCGGGAATTCGTGCAGGTGGAGGTAACGCTAATATAAAAATTTATTTCCCTTCATTACTACATACCCATCAGATAACGCGCGGAAGCCTCGCGAAACTGGCAAGAGTAGCACCTGCAACCATAACAGCTATCGGTAAAGGTGAAACTGTTTCTGAAAAATGCGCAATAGCAGTAGCCAAAGCGCTGGGAGAGCCTGTAAACAAATTATTTTCAATACTCCCCAATGATAAACCTTTGAGTGATAAGACCGTACTGCACCACCACAGACTTATAAGTTCCATTCTACAGACAGCAGTCGAGTGGCAGATTATATATGATAATCCTGCTTCTCGTGTAAAGCCTCCGAAAGTCGCGCGCAAAGAAGCGAATTGCTTACAGGATACCGAGGCAATCGCGGTTCTAGACGCGCTTGAGAGTGAGCCTATCAAATGGAAAACAGCCGTAATACTGTTGATGTATTCCGGTATACGAAGAGGAGAATTGTTTGGGCTGGAGTGGAAGGATCTTGATTTTGAAAATTGTCTTATCAGTATCCGCAGGACTTCTCAGTATGTAAAGGGAATGGGCATTATTGAAAAAGGAACAAAAAACTACAGCTCTGAACGTGTAATGAAACTAGACCATGCCGTGTTTGAAGTGCTACAGGAGTATCAAAATTGGCAGAGCTCTGAGAAAACACTGTTAGGCGAAAGGTGGTACGGAAAAGTGCCGATAAAGTTTTCAGATGGTTCAATCAAAATACGCGATAATGATCGCCTCTTCACTCAGCTTGAGGGATTGCCGATGAACCCGGACAGCTTAACTGATTGGACAAATGAATTTTGTAAACGTAATGAGTTAAGACATTTTAGTCCTCATACGTTAAGGCATACAAACGTATCACTTCTAATCGCTGCTGGTGTACCGCTGAGAAACGTTTCAGCGCGAGCTGGTCACGCATCACTTGCCACGACTATGAAAATCTATTCTCATGCTATACAATCTCAGGATGCAATAGCAGCCGAGGCTATCAGTATTCAGCTGCATAGGACATAATTAAATGAAACTAGAAAATAGCAGGGTGATTTATCGAATGTCACGAGATGACAAATAAAAAAGCTAGTAATTTCAACGGTTTCACGATATCTAAATATAACTGTCATACTCATTTGTCAAAGCTGAATTTGTCATTTCCTATATATAATAAAGTAAACAAAAAATTAAAAATCAGATTATAGTAGTATATAAAGAAATAGTGGGAGTTAGCCTCCCACTATTTCTTATTTGGCATTGCTTCATTCAAGCAACTTGTTATTTATGCGTGGGCATTCTTTCCCGTGAACGTATTCATAATAGAGCATAAGGGCGTTATAATAATTACCAGCTTTATGTGGGGAATCGGCTTTTTGGTAGATGAGTGATCGGCTTTTATACATGGTTTGAATATCTGAGGTTAAAAAAACTGCAGACTGGTCACAGACGTCTTCCACCCAGCGTAATCTTGACAATCTACAATCAACACCGTTATCAGTTAAGCGCTTTATTGAATGAAGGAAATCTCTAAAATCCATGCGGAGAGATGGACAAAGCTCTTTATCGATAGCTGATGAAAGGGCATGTGATTCAACCGTAGCAGGGGTTTTTCTCTCAGTTTCTTGCTTTCTACGCTTATCTTCCTCATCTCTTTTTGAAACGATGATTTGCTGCTGCGGAGTTTTGCCCTGCATATCAAATCTAAATACCATGGGTATAACCTCCTTCATAGAATTTGTTTTTTCATAAAAATGTATTGTTCCATTCCGTTTAAAATTATCCTCAGTTTCTTAGGCTCGCCATTTTTTAAAGAGCAACCCCTTTGCCCATCTTCTCATTCTGATTTGCCATTATTGAAATTAGCATACCCGGCAGCTAGCAGCCCTGGGCTTGACCGTGGTTACTATTGCTATTAAAGGCTTATACTCGCTTAATAAACATAATGCGCAATTCTATGTGTTACAGCTAATTAATGCTAATAATCTTACAGATAAACCGGAATTCGTTTTATCGGATATTTTATTTTTTAATCCATCCCTGTTCAATCCAATACCGTTTCTCTACTGGTGAGCTGTCCCAACCGGAGGAGTGCATACCGGAAAACATCCAAAAAAGGAACCTTGACTTTAGTCCGGCTTTCGGCGCGCCGGCATTGGAAACATGAGCGGCGAGCCTTTTCATGTCCATTTCAGTTTTTTCCTTTTTTCTAGGTTTGACCATATCCCAGTTCATCGCCTGGACTGCAACCGCATAGCGTTTTATGTACGGAACACCCATGTATAGAAGTGCCTTCTGCACCTGCTTTGCTGCGGTTTTTGCACCGCCCCCGGCGCATGTCGAGATGACTACAGCTTTCTTTTGAAACATCCACGGCAGCGGTCTGTGAGACATCCAGAAGTCAAAGCAAAGATCGATGAAAGCCTTCATCTGCGCGGAAGGTCCGAAGCAGTAGTTGGGCGTGGTGAAAATGAGCAGATCCGCCTGTTCCATAGCGTCGAGAATCTTTTTCTTGTCAGAATAAAAAGGGCATTTTTCAATATTCTCGATGCATTGATAACATCCAAGGCAAAAATGGTCCAAATCACGCGGCAAAAAGAATTCAGAGATAATATCACCATCCGCAATGTTTCCTGCGAGCATTCTGCCGATATGATATGTGCTCCCTTTGTGATTTTGCCCGTTTATAATCGCTATTTGCATTGCGCATCCCTCATTAAATTTCAGTTTATCGCTCGTCAGATAATAAATGGTATAAACATAATGGGACGCTTTGGATCTAACCGTTGTATGGATAATCCTGCTAATATAAGTCAAGCACAATTTTCAGGACAAGTCAATAAAATTGAGATATAGCATAGATGGCCACATGCCGAAAGGCACTTGGCCTATTAGAAGAATATCAATGTCTTTTTA
>Ga0074193_1001248_pt1 | contig 32781 bp, 32 predicted proteins | sample EPASupsiteHSE605_FD_64523 | JGI IMG/M metagenome (GOLD analysis project Ga0074193, IMG submission 64523) | Bioremediated contaminated groundwater from EPA Superfund site, New Mexico - Sample HSE6-05 | ecosystem: Environmental > Aquatic > Deep subsurface > Groundwater > Contaminated ... | reverse complement strand
AAAAACCATGCTTTCCACGGCGCTGGGTGTAGCCGCCTGCCAGAAAGGAATTCCTGTCAGGTTCTATCGCACCGCGGCTTTAATCAACCAGCTTTCCGAAGCTAAAAAAGCCGGAATCTTAGGTCTAATACTTAAAAAACTGAATAAAGCATCTGTCATTATTCTCGATGAATTTGGTTATGTGCCATACGACCGTACCGGGGCCCAGCTGCTCTTTGACTACCTCTCCGAAATCCATGAGCAGAAGTCCATAATTCTAAACACGAACCTGGAATTTTCGCGGTGGGTTAATGTACTTTACGATGAGCAAATGACGACTGCTCTCATAGGGAGGCTCATGCACCATTGTTACCTTCTTCTGTTTCCTGGAGAGAACAACCGGTTAAGGGAGTCCAGCATCAATGAGCTTTACGGTGTAATAGCTCCAACAGACAAGAAGGAGGATAAATGACATGGTCATAACCCCTAAAATGATTGAGGAACTTAAACATACAAATAGAAAGGTTTTTTCCAAAGAATTCAAAGGGTATTTACTTGTGAAATACGCAGAAGAACCGTTTCCCTTCGAATTCAGTGATCAGGATCTTTATACCAACATTCGGCATGATATCCGCGATTATGAAGCAGGAAAACTGGATATTACCATTAAAAGTCCGTCCGAACGCTGGCTGGAAGAGCGTGAGTATCTGCAAAATCTGTATATTGAAAAATCCCGTGAAGCACGTGATCTTGAAGATTATGTTGCCGAACTGGAACATATACTTTCGGAACACGGTCTGGAATCTTCCAGGATGTCAGAGCGTCAGCGGATTCAATTTTAAACCGTACCACTAAGATGGTAACCAGAAGCCCCGCTAATGTAGTGCCTACCAACCAATTGAGGAAAGGAGGTATAAACTTGTTCATAAGATGGAAAGTGAAAGGTTGGTCCGATTATGCCTATCTGGAAAAACGGGTTAGGGATAAAGGAAAAGTATCCACAAAATTGGTTGTCTATCTTGGAAAACATCCATCTTCTAAGCTCGAGGCTATGCTGCGTCTGGGTCAAATTACTGCAAAAGAGATCGCCGATATTAGCTATATTATTAAAAATGATCCCCCGGATTTTGAAGATATTCGGCTTGAAGGCCTAATAGGCAGATGTCGAGAAGCTTTGTTAAAATAGCGAAATTTATATGTAGTGCCTACAATAGAATAAAAACTATCTTTGCTATTTGGATATACTGCCAAATTGATTAATTCAGTGAACAAATGTCTGCAAAACATCTATTTCCTCGCTTAAAAGGTGGGGAAATAGAACTTGCAACATTATGGAAAATGGAGTTGCAACACTATGGAAAAATAACTTGCAACTTTCAGGAAAAAGTTCTTGCAAAAAACACTCTTGAGTTTTACAGATGGAAAAACAGACTTATTACACCAATAAATTATACGGGATATGATAAAAACGAATTATGGAAACCTATTCATAATAAAATAACTAAATACGGAAAAGAGAAACATATTGTTGCAAATTTCGAATATGTAGATGTGATAAAGTATTTCAGTCAATACTATGTACCTGGAATAAATTTATTGTTTTTGCAATATGTAATATCATATTTTTATAATACAGGTCAGATAAAAAAAATTTCAATTTTTTTCGATGATTTAATTGATAGCATTGTTTCGAAAAGGGATGAAAAGGAGAATTTTACGATTATCATCAATGACGTAAATAGTTGCTATCGTGGGCGTGATTATTTTGAAGACCTAGTGAAAAAATTGAAGCAAAATAATTTTCATGGTAGAGTGACATCAAAGTATTTTAATTACAAGATTAAAAATAGATTTCAGCGATATGGTGAACATTATAATTCTATTCAAATTTTACATAATATGCCAGAAACATTAAGAAATACCTATAATTCTGCAATATATTGCTCGAGTGCCCAATTGATTATAGAGGTGACGGGATGATAATTAGCGCAAGTAGGCGAACAGATATACCAAAATATTATTCGGATTGGTTTTTCAATAGAATAAAGGAACAATATGTACTTGTCCGTAACCCGATGAGCATTCATCATTTAAGTAAAATTAACTTATCTCCAAATACTATAGATGCCATTGTATTTTGGACTAAAGACCCCACACCAATGATTGACAGGCTGGATGAACTTGAAGGCTTTTGTTATTATTTTCAGTTTACAGTTAACTCCTATGGCAAGGAGGTTGAGCCTAATTTACCTAATAAAAACGAGTTCATAATTCCAACTTTTCAACGATTGTCTGATAAAATTAGTGCGGATAAAATAATCTGGCGGTATGATCCTATTTTTCTTAATAATTATTATACAATTGACTATCACATAAAGTATTTTGAAAAAATAGCGAAGCGATTGAAGGATTATACTAGAAAGTGCACTATAAGTTTTATTGATCTATATAAAAACACTATGAGAAATGTGAAGGGACTTAATATTGCTGAACTAACCGTTCCTAATAAAAGGATATTAGCTAAGGAGCTTTCTGAAATAGCGATTAGTTATGGATTGAAAATTGACACTTGTGCTGAAGATATAGAACTTAAAGATTTTAATATAACCCATGCTAGGTGTATCGACGATAAGTTAATTGAGAAAATCTCTGGTTTCAGTTTGGATATTGAAAAGGATAAGAACCAACGATTAGAGTGTGGATGCGTGGCAAGCATTGATATTGGAATGTACAATACTTGCTGCAATGGTTGTAAATATTGTTATGCAAACTTTAGTTTAAATACTGTAAATAACAACTTTAAGAACCATAATTCGAATTCTCCTTTGATATGTGGACAGTTGGTAGAAGAAGATGTTATTAAAGAACGTCTAGTAAAGTCTTGTAAAGATTGTCAGATAAGATTATTTGACAATTAACTTATTAAATAAATAGCCAATCTAAGTCTTCTTAATAATCCCCTTCTCCAAAAAAATATGTCGGCCTCCTGCACATCTCACAGAAACGGTGATTTCCGTGATTGTCACAGGAACAAATCGCGTCCACCAATAAAAAAGCCACTACAGTAATTGAATATAAAGGTTCCGCAGTATTTACAGCGGTCCCCAGATATAAAGTTCCCGTCTGCCAGGCAGCAGGGTGTTTTACCCTTTTATACCTATCCATCGGTATGACCTCAGGGTAATTAATCCTACGAACACCTTGAGAATTACCATTCAACTTTTGGCCGCAAATACCGCAGTATTCAGCAAATTGGGAAAGCTTTTACTTTAATAATGATTAACAATGTTGGTTATAGAGGATTTTTATGTATAAGGCAGAACATTATTAGAAAGGCCCCCTTGTGTATGGAGTGCCTGCAAGAGAAAAAGAAAATTGGAGGGATATTATGAGGGGTTCACTTGATGGATTAAAAATATTAGATTTTTCAACGCTATTGCCAGGTCCGTTTGCTACTCTGATGTTAGCTGACATGGGGGCAAAGGTTATAAAGATCAGTTCTAAAACCAAACCAGATATAGTTGCAGATTATCCGCCCTTTATCGAAGGGACAGATATTTCTGCAAATCAGGCATGGCTTGGAAGAAACAAGCTGACAATGTTTTTGAATTTAAAAAAGCCCCAAGCCATTGAAATAGTTAAAAAACTAATAATGGAATATGATATTATCTTGGAACAGTTTAGACCGGGCGTAATGGAAAAACTGGGATTAGGGTACGAAACATTGAGAGAAATAAATCCAAGGCTTATTTATTGTTCGCTTACAGGATACGGACAGAACGGCCCGCTGAAGATGAGTGCAGGACACGATATCAACTATTTAGCAAGAAGCGGAAATATGTCACATGCGGGTCGCAAAAAAACGGGACCTGTGCTTACAAATATGCAAATTGCCGATGTGGCGGTTGGTTCATTACATTCAGTTGTTGGTATTTTAGCAGCAGTAAATTATAGGAATAATACAGGAAGAGGACAGTATGTAGATGCGGCTATGTATGACGGGCTGATTCCATTTAATGCTATGGACGGAACTGCTTTTCTTGCCACCGGAAAAGAACCTCAGCGGGAAGGTCAACGATTAAACGGTGGATGTATGTATGATTTCTATGAAACGAAAGATGGAAGATACTTAAGTGTTGGATGTCTAGAACCTCAGTTTTGGAGAGAATTTTGCATTTGCATAGAAAGGCCTGAGTATATAGAAGGTACTGTATGGCCTGAAGCAATGAGAATGGTAAAGGATGATATAAAATCAATTATCAAGAGCAAGTGCTGCGATGAATGGGTAGAAATATTCAATGGAAAAGATGTATGTGTTGAGCCGGTGTTGTCTTTAGAGGAGGCATTAATAAAAGATGAGCATGTAAAAGCCAGAGAAATGGTTGTAGATGTTAAAATACCTCTATCAGGCGGAAAGACAGTAAAACAGTTTGGTACTGCAATTAAGCTTTCTGATTGTCCAATCGAATATATAAACGGAGGGTATCCTTTGGGCTATCATACACGAGAAATTATGAAATCTCTTGGATTTACAGACGAAGAAATATTAAAAATGGAACAAGAGAATATATTAGATTAGAAGGTAGTATTCATAATATATAATAAAAAAGTAGTTGCTTATATTATGGCGGGAATTGGATTAGCAATATAAATTAACCCTCAAAATCAAAACAATAGCATAAACAGAAAAAACAAAAGAGGCCTTAAGGCCTCTAATTTTCTGTTGGTGCCAGAGGTGGGACTCGAACCCACACGCCTCGCGGCACACGATTTTGAGTCGCGCTCGTCTGCCAATTCCGACACTCTGGCTCAGGAGATTGCAATCACTATAGGTGACGCAAACATTATTATAACTGGGACTGAGCATGGTGTCAAGACTCCGGCTCTAGTGCGCAGCCAAGGTAAGGTGTTATAGGGAATTTTGCGGAGTTTCATAATTAGATGAAAAAACGATATAATAGAACTGGGCAGGGAACCAGTCCCTGCCTCAGACCGTCAAAAAAGGCACCCAAGGGCACTACTGATGTACCGCAAAGCGGTACGAATAATGTTGCTAATAGCTTCGTTAATCTGCAAAATCCGTTCAATCAACGTACTTTATACGGGGACATTCCCCCTTAGGGGTGTGTCGCCATACCTTATACCGCCTCAATCACGAACTTTGCGATTGCCTTGCTCTTAACCTTTTTTGCTCGCTCTGGTAAGTTATGGACTTTTATTTGAGGGGTGATTTATTGATGCCCGATAAGAAAATAATGTTAATAGATGGAAACAGTCTGCTTTACCGAGCTTTTTATGCCCTCCCGCTGCTGCAGACCCGAGATGGCATCTATACCAATGCCGTATATGGTTTTCTTACTATGTTGAATCGTGCGACGAGGGAAGTGCAGCCCACCCATATCGTAGTGGCATTTGATCGTGACAGGGTGACTTTTCGCAACGATACTTACAGTGAATACAAGGCGAACCGTTCCTCGGCCCCGGATGAACTCGGGGGGCAGTTTCAGATTATACGTGAAGTTCTCGAGGCTCTAAACATTACATATGTGGAAATGCAGGGTTATGAAGCTGATGACATAATAGGCACACTTAGCTGCAAGGCTGAACAAGAAGGCATAGAATGCATAATAGTTACCGGAGATAATGATACTCTGCAGCTGGTATCAGAGCATACCCATGTCTATATGACCAAAAAGGGCATCAGTGAGATTGAAGTTTTTGATCCGGCCCGGGTGAAAGAAAAGTGGGAAGTAGAGCCGGAACAAATGATAGAAATCAAAGCCTTGATGGGTGATACTTCAGATAATATTCCGGGTGTTCCCGGAGTCGGTCCTAAAACTGCTATTAAGCTTATTAAAGAGTTTGGCAGTCTGGAGAAGCTTTATGAAAATTTAGATCAGGTAAACGGTAAAAAGCTAGTGGAGAAGTTGGCGGAACACCAGACCCAGGCTTTTATGAGCCGGGAATTGGCTACGATTGTCAGGGATATGCAAATTGAATCCCAGCTCGAAGAATATAAGGTACAGGAAGTTAACCGAACGGAGCTTATCCCCCTGTATCAACGTCTTCAGTTCACCAATTTCCTGAATGCTTTACAGGAATCTGCGCCTGTTCCCTCTGCAGTCGGCGGCGATGTAGATGCCAGGGAACTTGTAAATGAGCAAGAGCTTAAGAACTTACTTCAGGATATAGATCCCCTGGAGGGTGTAACTATACATATAGATGCTGATTATCATCATCCGATGTGGACTAAGATTCAAAAAATATATATTGCTCTAGAGCAGGAAGTTTATTACCTGGACTTCACCGAAAAGGACGGGTCTAAACTAGAGTGGCTTAAATCTCTATTGGAAGACAAAGCAATACCCAAATACCTCCATAACGCCAAATTTGCCCAGGTTCTTCTGCTGCGGCACGGCATTCATCTGCAGGGGGTAAAGGGAGATACATTATTATTTACTTATGTGCTGGATCCTTCATTTTTAAGTGAAGAACTTGGGGATACCATAGCACATCATTTGCAGGTAGACACTTCAAACAGCAGTGATGCATACCTTGTGTCGCAAATTAAGGAAGTCTACACACTGTTAGAGAATCAGGCAGTACCAGAACTTAAGAGCCTGCTGGATGATATTGAGCTGCCCCTGTCTGATGTACTGGGGACAATGGAATTCTGCGGGGTAAAAGTTGACAAGAAAGCTCTGTTGGCTATATCTGAGGATCTGGGAGTACGTATAGACAGGGCAGAGGTTAAAATAGAAGAACTGGCCGGAAGCAGTTTTAATATTAATTCACCCAAACAACTGGGGAAGGTGCTGTTTGAAGATCTGGGTCTTCCAGTGGCTAAAAAGACCAAAAGCGGTTATTCCACCGGGCAAGAGGTATTAGAAGGCCTATACGGCCAGCATGAAATTATTGCCTACATCATGGAATATCGTCAGCTGAGCAAGTTGAAATCAACTTACGCTGATGCTTTGCAGAACTTAATTCATCCCGATACCGGCCGGGTGCACACCATTTTTAAACAGGCTATTACAGCCACAGGTCGTCTTTCCAGTGTAGAGCCTAATCTACAGAATATTCCGATCCGAATGGAGGAAGGACGAAGAATCAGAAAAGCTTTTGCCGCTTCGGATAAAGACTGGCTTATTTTCTCAGCCGATTACTCTCAGATTGATCTGCGTTCCCTGGCGCATATAAGTGGGGACGAGATTCTTATTGATACTTTTAAAAGCGGAATTGATATTCATACTCGGACTGCATCAGAGATATTTAACGTTCCTCTGGAAAAGGTTAATGAAGATCTGCGTCGCAGAGCCAAGGCAGTTAATTTCGGTATTATATATGGGATAAGTGACTTTGGACTGGCTCGGGGAACGGGAGTAAGCCGCAAGGAAGCTGGGCGCTATATTCAGGAATATCTGGATTCCTATCCGGGAGTCAAAAAATATATGGAGGATGTTGTCCAATTTGGTATAGATAAGGGTTATGTAGAAACAATATTAAAAAGACGCAGATATTTACCCGACCTGCGGGCTAAGAACAAGATGGTACAAGCCTTTGCCCGGCGGATGGCTCTTAATACCCCCATCCAGGGGTCTTCGGCGGATATCATTAAGCTGGCTATGCTCAAGGTCGCCTTGGAGCTTAAGAAACGTCAGCTTCAATCCCGGCTTCTCTTGCAGGTTCATGATGATATGATACTGGAAGTACGCAAAGAAGAAATAGAAGAAGTGGCCCATGTGGTGAAAAACTGCATGGAAGAAGCCTACCCATTAAAAGTACCCTTGATCGTGTCCATGAAGGCGGGCAGTAACTGGTATGATATGCAAAACTGGGAATAGACTATCGTAGTTGTAATTTGAGAGGTGATTTAGATGCCGGAATTGCCAGAGATAGAGACAATCAGGACATCATTGGAGATAACTGCTGGCGCCCGCGTAACCAGCATAGATGTTAATCGAGCCGATATTATCAGACGGAATGATTTTGCTGTCGAAGAGCTTTATGGTCAAGCCATAACCGAGATTAAAAGACGAGGTAAGTTTCTGATTTTGGTATTAGAAAATGGATTTTTCCTGATAGTTCATCTGGGAATGAGCGGCCGGTTTTATATGTTGCCTGCAGATGAAGAGGTGAAGGCACCTCATGTTCATTTTATCGTTCACCTTGATAATGACCAAAAACTAGTTTATCAGGACGCACGCCGTTTCGGCGGCGTATGGTTGTGCCGTGAAATTGAAACGCTTTTTGCACTCATGGGTATAGAACCGCTTTCAGAACAATTCACGTCCCGCTACCTGGCAAAAATATCCCTAAACCGCAAGGTAGCCATCAAGACCCTGCTTCTTAATCAGAATCTCATTTCAGGTATTGGCAATATATATGCAGATGAATCCCTTTTCATGGCAGGCATAAGAGGCCACCGACCAGCCGGATCACTGACTTCTGGTGAAATCAAGCGGCTGCATAGTTCAATCATTGAGGTGCTTAAGAAGAGTATTCGGGAACGGGGTACGACTTTCCGAGACTTCCGCGATGGTTTCAATCAGAGCGGCAATTTCCAGAACTCTTTGCAGGTATACGGGAAAGCCAACCAACCTTGCAGCATTTGCGGTGGAACTATCAGAAAAGAAACGATAGGTGGAAGAAGCAGCCATTTCTGCGAACGCTGCCAGAAATAACCGGTCATAAATCAGCTTGTTGAATTTCACACCTCCAAACTCACATTCATATAGTAGTTATATATCTAATATAGAATTGGGAGTGGCAGTTGTGGAATTACTTGCTGTTGTTTTGTTTGCATTGGCGGTTAGTTCGGACGGGTTTGTAGTAGGAATGTCATATGGTATCAGAAAAATCAAAATGCCACTCATTTCTCTGCTGGTCATATGTGTCGCTTCAGCAAGCTCGGTTACCATTGCTATGCTTTTCGGAAAAGGCCTAACTTGTTTTCTCAGCCCTGTTGCAGCCGCACAGTTTGGAGCGTTTACCATTATTTTGATTGGCGGATTCTTTTTGCTACAATCCCTTCGCCAAAAATTATGCGATATGGACATAGAAGAAGAAGATCCAATTCTGTCCCTTAAAGTAAAGCCCCTGGGAATAATAATTCAAATACTTAAGGAACCATCCAGCGCCGATTTCGACAGGTCCGGTGAAATTGGTCTGCAAGAAGCATTTTTCTTAGGGCTGGCCCTGGCAATGGACGCCTTTGGGGCTGGCATAGGGATCGCAATGGCAGGATATAATATTTTGTTTACAGCTATCAGTGTTGGTATGCTAAAATTCATATTAGTCAGCAGCGGGTTGAAGTTGGGTACAATAATTAAAAATGAACGCTGGCAGTATATTCCTTCTGTTCTGACCGGAGTAATCCTGCTGGTTTTAGGTATGTCTGAATTTGTTTAAAGCGGTGATTTGCGAAATGAAAGTAATTGGCTTAACAGGCGGGATCGCAAGCGGAAAAAGTACAGTTACCAAGACTCTGGCAGACTTGGGCGCCTTGATTATCGATGGAGATCAAACCGCCCACCGACTTATGGAACCGCACCAGGCAGCCTGGGAGGATATTGTTAAGAGTTTTGGCCGGGAAATATTGAATTCTGATATGACCATCGATCGCATAAAATTGGGAGCGATTGTGTTTAATGAACCTGAGCAAATGGAGCTGCTCAACAAGATTACCCGCCCGAGGATAATTGAAAGCCTCCAAAATAACCTTCTTGAACTAAGGCAGACTCAGCCGGAAGCGATACTGGTCATGGATATTCCGTTGCTGTATGAAGCTAATATGGTCGAACTATGTGATCAGGTGTGGGTCGTGTGGATTCCCCGTGAAATCCAAATTAAAAGGCTCATGGAAAGAAATGGATATACTCAAGAGGAGTCCATTAAACGTATAGAGTCGCAGATGTCACTAGATGAAAAGGCCAGGCAGGCTGATGTGGTGATAGATAATAGCGGCAGCGTTGAGGAAACTATTCGTTTTGTAACCAGATATTTCTTAGATATTTTACACAATTCTTAAATATTATGTAACAATAAGATGAACCTCTGGAGGGCTTCATTTGACGGACAAAACGAAAAACAAATTCTCTATAATTTTATGGATAACCATACTCTCGTTCCTGGGTATTGTTCTTTCATTCCCGAAATGGATTACGGTTTTTTATCCTTTGCCTCATGACGAGATAATATTTGCCACCGCTCACGAGTATGATGTAGATCCATACCTGGTTTTCGCTATAATCCGTGCGGAAAGCAAGTACCAAAACACTGCAGAATCCCCGGTAGGTGCCAGAGGGCTTATGCAAATTATGCCTGAAACAGGTCAATGGATTGCCGATCAGATGAATGTTGACGGTTTTCATTCGGATGATCTGCATAAACCTGAAGTTAATATCCGTTTCGGCTGCTGGTATATAAAAAATCTAAATGATGAACTTAAAGGTAATCTCCCGCTCGCAATTGCTGCTTACAATGCCGGGATGGGAAAAGTAAACCAGTGGGTAAAAGAAGGCAAATGGGATGGTAACCCTAAAAATATGGAAGGGATTCCTTTCCCCGAAACCAAACAATATGTTAAAAATGTATTAAAGAACTACGAAGCCTATAAAGCCATTTATGGTGATATAAAGTAAACAGAGTTTCGATAAAGTCAGACCGAGTAAAAAAGCACCCTTCGGGCACCACAGTGCTCGCTACACTCACTATTAATGAAGTCCAAGAGCAAGGCATTAATAAAAGCCCGTGATTGAGGCGGCTTAAGGTATGGGGACACACCCCTGAAGGGGAATGTCCCCGTAACAAGTACGTTGATTGAGCGGGCTTTTGTTAATAACGTAGCTAATTGGGCTTTTTTGACGGTCTGAAATAAGCGGGTAACCGGTTATTTTTTGCCTTTAGCTCCCCCAAGTCAAGGCTCAAGAATACAGGGACAGCCCACCGCATATAATGTCCCAGGGAAAAATTGGGGAAGAGGGGGCAGCACAATTGCATATTGGCTTAAGAAACAAACGGGCTGTGTGCCTGCTGGGTGCGGTTTTGCTATTAATAGGGGGCTTGGTATACCTTCAGAAGGCGATATTTGTTACCAGTATGAGTACGCGTCCTTTCCAGGCAGCGGTGATAGAATCAGTGGATATTTTAGAACCGGCATTACTCGAAAATCACTCTCAGCAGTTAGTCGCCAGTACTATTTACGAGGGACTGGTTTCTTATGATGACAAGACCCACCAGGTAAAACCTTTGCTCGCCAAAAATTGGGAATATGGTGATGGGGGAAAGACCATTAACATCAAGCTCCAAAAGGGTATCAAGTTCAGCAGCGGCAAAGAAGTTACGGCAGCTATCGTGAAATCCTCCTGGGAGAAGAGCTTATCCAAAACCCAGGAATGGTCTAATATTAGCATGTTTCTTCGTATTAAGGGGGCAAGTGACTGTATTAACAGAAAAGGCACGGCCATATCCGGAGTTCTGGCGCCTGATGACCATACCTTGAAAATAGAGCTGACTAAGCCGGATGCGGCCTTCATTTATGCTCTCACTAATCCGATTTTTTGGGTAATGGACACCTCAGCTGAGACAGCGTCATATGGTACAGGACCGTTTGTCTTAAAAGAAGCCAAACCAGAAAGTGTGCTGCTGCTAAGAAACGAAGAATATCATCGGGGCAAACCTCACCTTTCAGCTATGAATTTCATTCGTTATAAAGACGAGAATGAGGCTTATGCTGCCTACAAAGAAGGTAAAGTTGATTATTTGGATGTTCTGCCTTTAAAAGAACTGCCGGTGATCTCTGTCGATTCGAAAAACAAGGGTTTTTTTATTGAAAAACCTGTTATGGAAGTCTATTGGCTGGGTTTTAACTTGAACCGTGAACCCTACGCCAATAATTATCTTCTGCGCCGGGCTCTTAACTATGCAATTGACCGAGATTCGATTATCAAGAATATCCTGGGCGGCGGATATCTATCTGCCAAAGGGGTAATTCCTGTCGGTTCCACGGCTTATAATCAGCAGATGCGTGGTTATGTATATGATCCCAAAAAAGTTCAAGAGCTGCTGTCCGAGGCTGGTTACCCAGGGGGAAAAGGATTAAGCCCCTTAACACTGACCTTCAATCGTGATCCAGGCCACAGGCAGATAGCTCTCGAGATAGCCCGGCAGCTAGGATTACAGGGAATAACGGTCCAAGTACAGGAAAATGACTGGAATTATTATACAAAGCAGCTCAGCAATATGCAGCTTAGTTTCTTCCGTTTAGGATGGAGGGCGGATTATGCTGACGCTGATAACCTGCTCAATACATTATTTCATAGTGCTTCATCTGAGGGTAGTAACCTTACCGGCTACCGTAATCCGCAGGTGGATAAAATACTAAATGATTCCCGGGCGCAGTACAAAGATGAGAAGGAAAGATTGAAGCTTTTAAAGAGAGCCGAAGAGATTATTGTGGATGATGCTCCATGCATTTGGCTGTTCCAGAAAAAGGCCACCCTTTTGATAGGAAAACAAGTGCGTGATTTAAAGGTGGATTGTATGGGCATGATAGATTGGTATGAGGTCGGATTAGGCTCATCATAATCTGTTAAATCCCGGTGTAGTGGACTCTGCCAGGTCCCTCCACAGATGAAATAGAAGAAGCTATACAATTGACAGGGGTATGTTCCTGTTGTATAATTGTGCATGGTCGGGAAAGGAAGCTCCTAGAGTAAACTTCCTTTTTCCGCAGACATTGTGCGGTGGTGGTGGAATCGGCAGACACGTACGTTTGAGGGGCGTATGGGGCGACCCGTGCGGGTTCAAGTCCCGCCCACCGCACCATTAAAAACTTAATCTTTGATACAATGAAAAGCTCGGTTATACCGGGCTTTTTCGTATTTATAGGGTGGTTTCAGGCCGTTTTTAATGGTGTTTTTTACCCCTTTTCGCGTAAAGATGTGTAATGATACTTGCCGGCATAAAAAAACGAGAGCCGTATTGGCTCCCGTTCTAAATGATGGGGACAGTCTCTTTTTATACAGCAAATATACTTTCATTTGCTTCAATTGCTGATGCGTCACCTTCTTTAACAATAAAGGCCGTATTTATGACATGAGGCAGTATATTATGAGCAAAATATTTTGCAGCCATTACTTTACCGCTGTAGAAGGGATAATCATAGTGATCTGTTCCTAATTGTTCAATTTTTCTCTGGGCAATCAGGGCCTGATCCAACAGCAGATAGGCACAGGCAAGATTTCCGGTTGCATGAAGAATACGGGTTGCAAACAAAGGCATCATGTTGATTTTCTGGCTATCCAGTGAAACCTGAATCTCCCGGTAGGCTTCGATAGCGTCTTTCAGAACAGCGATTTCATCCTCAAACACAGGGTCCGCCTCATGCTCTGCAGCAAATTTTTCAATCGCTCCAAGCCATGCACTAAATATCTTCCCATCTTCTATCTTCCATTTACGGCGAACCAAATCCATAGACTGAATAAAATTGGTGCCTTCCCAAATGGAATATACTTTCACATCACGACAGATTTGAGTGAGGGGATATTCATCCATGTATCCATAACCGCCATAAACCTGAACAGCTTCGGCACACAGTTCCCAGGCTTTGTCGGAGCAGTAAGCCTTAATGATTGGAGTCTGAATATCCAAAAAGCCCTGATAAGCTTGGGCTGCTTCTGGATTGCTTACTTCATTAACCTCAACCATATCGAAATACCAGTAAGTCTTGAGAACCAAGGCCCGCATTCCTTCGGTGTAAGCCTTTAAGTCCATCAGCATCCGCAGAATATCTTCATGTTTAATAATAGCCTGACGTTCTCCTTTGTTATTTGTTAGAGAACGTCCCTGTATCCTTCCCTGCGCGTATTCCACAGCATTATGATAAGCAACGGTGCTTTCCGCCAATGAGGCATGACCGGTTTCCATACGTGCACCATTCATCATCTGAAACATCTGCGCTATACCCTGGCCTTTTCCATCTGCACCCGGGGCTTCACCTACGATATAACCCAGACAGTTATTCTCTTCCCCAAAATTCATCACACAGGTGGCAGAACCTCTTTTGCCCATTTTGTGTTCAATACCAGCACAATTTACATCGTTGGGCTCCAGAATTTCCCCTTTATCATTGGTTCTGAACTTGGGAACTGCAAAGAGGGAAAGCCCTGCGGTACCGGGACGAGCTCCATCAACACGGGCCAAAACAAGATGCACAATGTTTTCTACCATATCCTGCTCTCCATTGGTAATAAAGCATTTGTTTCCCCTAATTCTATATATGCCGGGCTCTTCAGTCGGATATGCCTTGGATAGAAGATCACCCACATCAGAACCTGCGGATGGTTCAGTAAGACACATGGTACCGCCCCATTCACCGCTGAACATTTTTTCTCTGAACAATGCATTGCATCTTTCATCACCGAATCTGGCAATTAAACGTGCAGCTCCGGCGGTTGCTTTAATATAAGGAACAAATGGTGCATTTGCACCATAAAAGAATTCAATAACTGAAGCAAAAATTGTAGCGGGCAGTGCTCCTTCATAATCAGGATCTTCATTGATGCAACCCCAGCCGTTTTCGTTAAGATATTGGTAGGGATCTCTGAAGGATGGCGGTACCGTTACCTTGCCATTCTCAAATTTAGCACCGATTTCACTGCCTTCATCTTTGGCAGGGGCAACAACGTTTTTGGCTACTTTTAAGGCTTGATCGAGTATCGTATCTATATCTTCGACGCTGAAATATTGACTATAGCGTGATGAAGACATAATGGGTTCCATGTCCAGCCACTCATTAAAAATAAACTTATGATCTCGCGTATTATATATAAAATTTGATGCCATAATTACTCCTCCTTAAGTGAGTTGGTTCTATCTCTTGTTTATCCCGTGGACGCATTTATCCGCACCTAAAATTAACCCCAAAACTTCCTCGAGGGTATTCCCACTTTATAATCCCCTTGTTTTTGCACATGACACGGCAGGTGCCGCACTCCAAACAGCCTGCATAATCAAAAGTCAACTCACCGTTTTTACCCAGTTTATATAAAACTGCCGGACACACATAAAGGCAGGGTTTCTCAGCGCATTTAGCGCATATTTCTTTATTCACCACGATATGGGCTTTCTCTTCATCAACCGTAAAACTGTCTAACCCTAAAAGTCCTGGTGCTGTCATACGGTCTATGCTCATAATTTAGCCCCCTTAAAGCCTAATTTAGTCAGGTCCCACAAGGAAATGCCGTTTTTCTTAAGCAGTCCCATCAATTCCGGTCTCATTTTGCCCCCTACATCACCGCTTACCGTAAACAGATAGCTGAAAATATCTGCCGCCAGGTTGGGTGCTTTATCATACAGCCATGGGGTTTCCAGCACATCAAAGAATGGGTCTGTCTGGTTCATCGTTGGCATCAATCTGACCTTATTAAGTTCTTCCATATAAGCAGGTCCTACATCTGCTGTCTTGGCAGCATTAATCACAGCTCGGGCAGCGGCAATTCCGCTGAGAATGGCCAAATCTATTCCTCTGATGGAATAGCCTGTGTTTATGACAAAACCAGCCGCATCCCCCAGCACAACAAATCCTTCCCGATGAAGTTGTTTGGGAATACCTCGGTAACCGGCTTCACTTACCAGATGGGCACTGTACTCTATGGTTTCTCCACCCTCAATAAGTTGATAAATAGCCGGGTGCATTTTTAAATCCTGAAATATTTCATGAATTGATTTTTTCTTTTTGGCAGCACCTTCCGGGGTAAACACACACCCTAGTGAGATGCTTTCTTTATTCGTGTAAAGGAAGCCGCCGCCATGTATGCCTTCCGTACAGCCTAAAAGCATTCGGGCCGCCCCTTCCCCTTCTTTCAAATTAAAACGTTCTTCGATGATTTTAGAGGGAAGTTCTATTATTTCTTTTACCCCAACCCCAACATTCTCCATCTTTAGGTCCGGGATCAATCCCGCTTTCTGCGCCATTATAGAATTTACACCATCAGCAGCCACCACTACATCGGCAAACAATTGGTCTTCGCCGGCCACAACCCCCACGATTTTACCGTCTCGTTCGATCAATTCGTCTACTTTTATTCCTGTGACCAACGCGGCTCCCATTTTTTCAGCCTTATTGGCCAGCCATTTATCAAAACTCGCTCTGAGAACGGTATAAGACATCGGCGATGAGCCTTCCTGATTAAAGGCGGGATTTACTAATTCAATATTTACCGCCCTATCACCACTTAACATCATAATCTGTTCATGGGTGACTTTTCTTTCCAGGGCAGCCTTCTCATGCAATCCCTCATCCAATAAGTCCAGGGCATAAGTATAAAGCCTTCCTCCGGTCACATTCTTCCGGCCCGGAATGTCACCCCGCTCAATGATCAGGACCTCTTTGCCGGCTTTAGCCAGGGTATATGCGCAGGCACTGCCTGCAGGTCCGGCTCCCACCACAATAGCATCAAATTTATCCTCACCGCTCATGCTTTTTTTCACCTCTTTGCTCTTATAAATAATCTTATTATTGAGATAATTTTGCTCATAGGAGCTTAAACAAGCGGATGTTTTTTATGCCAGGTTGTAAGATCTCTTTTTAACATCCGCCTGTCCAAACCGTTCATTCTCCAACTCGATTTTTCTTCTTTACTCCACTACTTATCTATCATGCTTATTTGGCAGTAGCCATGTTTCCGGCAATTGACCGTTTTTTGAAACCTTGTCCTACCTTCACTGCAATTACGGTCAAGATAAAAGCTGCTATATAACAGGCCAGACATAGCCAAATGGCGCCTTTGAAAGATCCGGTTATGTCAAAAATATAACCGAATATATAAGTTCCGATACCACCTATAAGAGCAGTACCCATAGTTATATAGGAGAAAATCGCACTGTACTCCTTGGAACCAAAAATTGCTCTGGTGACGATAGGCGGTTGTACAGTCGGCAGCCCAAAAGCCAGACCGAAAAGACTGGCGCCCACATATATCATGCTGGCACTTCCTGCACCAATCAAGACAAACATTCCTATAGCCCCTAATGCACAGGTAACAAATGAAGCGGTAATAGTACCAAAAACGTCATTCAGCCAGCCAAGAAATACTTTTCCGATTAACTGTCCAATCATAACACAGGTTATTATGAAAGCTCCTACGGAGGGGGCATAACCTAAAGAAGTAGCATAACCGGGCAATTGCGGATTCAGGTACGCACAAAGCGAGACCAGTCCGGCAAAGAAAAACAGGCAATAGAAAGCCAGACTCTTTACAGCTGTTCCAGATTTAACACCTTCCCAATCGTTGGCTGCAGCTTTCTTTTCATCAGGTTTTTCACCATAGCCATATGGCTGTAATCCCATTTCAGAAGGTTTGTAACGAACCACAAACATGATAAAGGGCATGATCAAGGCCCATCCGAGGAGGCCCAGGAAGAAATAACCGTTTCTCCAACCATAGGCAGTTATGACCTGACTGGTCCAGGGACTGAAAAGAGCACCGCCAATACCGGAACAGGCCAGGGCGATTCCCAGAGCCAGACCAGATTTCTTCGAAAACCAGTTGCCTACCAGAAGCGGAATGGGCAAATACATGATAAATGCGTAAGCAAAACCTCTTAATACCGCCATGGCATACCAGGAATATAAGTTATGGAATAATCCCATGGCCGCAAATCCCAGCGAAGCCACCGTCATAGCTATTCCCAAGATCCATTTGATATTAAATCGGGGAAAGATATACCCGGCCGCCGGCAATGCCGCTACCAGCGCAAAGTTGAAGATTGTAACATACAGACTGATCCCGGCTCTGGTAAAGCCTAATTCTTTGCAAACCGGTACGAAAAACAATCCCTGACAGTTAATCAACATGCCCAAACTTACAAAAAACAACGCGCAGCAACTTACTAAAATCCACCAGGCATAATGCATTTTCTGATTCATAAAACACGTCTCCTTTTCTAATTGCTTAATTATGATTACTTTTGAGCTGCAACTTGATACACTCTTATTGTTGACTCAGCCACCCCCAGCCATTTTGTTTTATAAACCAACATTCAATAGTCAGCAGCAACCTAAGGTTACTGAATAATATATTTTGCTATTATGACCTTCTGCATATCTTCGACCCCTTCAATACAGGGACCAAAAGCAGCATCCCGGTATATCCTGGATACCTTATAGTCATTCATCAGACCATAAGAACCATGAAGCTGAAGCGCAGTCCGAGCTCCTTCTGAAGCTGCATTGCAGACAAAAGTCTTGGTCAGAGCTGATTCCATAGCCATTCTTTCTAATTCATTCCCACAGTTGTCTGCTTCATATCCCAGACGGTAAGCCATCCATTTAGCTGTTTCATAATTGATTTTTAGATCAGCCATACGCAGCTGAATCGCCTGGAATTTTGTTATCGATTCACCACGATGGGTTTTCTCCTTTATATACTTGAGTGATTCTTCGTAAGCGGCCAGTAAGTTTCCTAGAGCCGTTCCAACCATACCAATTTTTCCAAAGGCTATCATGCCCTGAACGATTGGATAACCGCTGGTTCCGATTAATTGATCGGGGCTGATTTTTACATTTTTCAGATAGATGTCATACACGGGTGCACCATGTTCACCAAGTTTGCTCCATCTTTCTGATAAGGAATATCCTTCACAGCCTTTTTCCACAATGGCACATACGATCCCGCCATTATCAAGATCTTTAGCGAAAATCATACACGGTCCGGGGTAATTGGGACTGGTAATAAAACGTTTGGTACCATTCAAAAGAATATAATCACCTTCGCGTTTTGCAGTTGTGGTTAATTGCTTGGGATCAGATCCGGTACTGGGCTCCGTCCAGGCCACAGATGCAATGTGTTCTCCGGTGCAGCATTTCGGTAGATATTTCTTTTTCTGTTCTTCACTGCCGTAAAGCCGCAGGGTACCAGCCGATCCTGTATGGGCGCCTATTACATTGGAAATAGCTGGACAGTATTTGGCGATTTGCTCTAAGGCCAATACCAGTGAAGTATATCCGGCTTCATTTCCACCGTATGCTTCCGGAAAAGCCATGCCAAATACGCCTAGTTCTCCCAGTTCAGCAATTATCTCGTCAGGAATTAAGTTAGTATGATCTATTTGCTCAGCTATAGGGGCAATTGCCTGTTCTGCATACTCACGAAATGCCTGTTGAATCAACAATTGGTCTTTGGTTAATTTGAAATCCATAAATTTTCCCTCCCAGTTTCATTGATAGTTATTTATGCCTTTATTCCAGCGCTCTCGCTAGTTCCGGCAATACTTCGTTCAGATCGGCTGCTAATACATAATCAGCCATTTTATTTAAATCAGCGTTTTCATCATTATTAATGGATATAATGGTTTTGCTGTCCCGGATTCCCACCATAAACTGTACCTGCCCGGAAATGCCCAGGGTAATAGCCAGTTCCGGTTTGCATATCTTCCCGGAGAGTCCTATAATTCTGTCCTCGGAAAACCATTTTCTGTCGGTGGCTACAGGTTTGGAGCAGGCTATTTCAGCTTTCAATGCCTGAGCGATTTTCCGAATTACTTCTAAGTCTGCCTGATTCTCTACCCCCTGACCTACGGCAATTAAGCGGTCAGCTGCCTGAATATCAGTCGTATCACCAGCTTTTGGCCTTACTTCCAGCACCTCGATTGTGGTCGGAGCCTCAACTTCCAGAGTTTTTACACTTCCCTCTCCGGATCCATTCCACACCGGGAAGGAACGAGGGGATATAGCTGCAACTTTGTGCTCCGACTTAATTAATTGAGTTGCTACGGTCGCACCGTTTAATGCATTGCGGGTGAAAACCAGATTGTCATTTTCCAACTGTGCTGTTTTGATGTCAGTCAAACATCCAGCGCCCCAAGCTTCTGCCAGCCTGCCCGCCAATTCCTTACCCCGGCGGTTGGAGGCCAGTAAAATCACGCTGGTTTCGAGCTGCTCAGCGGCTTTTTGCAAGGCGATACTCATTCCAGCTGTATCCGCTATATTTAAATCAGGTGCACTAATGTTGCAGACCCGTAACCCTTGTGCGGCTAACTCCGCAACCTGGGTCTCGTTGTTAATGGTTATCATACAAACACCAGAATCACCGGCAGTACAAAGATTGTGGGCTGCAGTAGCCAATTCCAGTGATAATTTGGTTATTTCGCTATAAACAAATATTTGTGCCATACTAATTACCCCCTGTAAAACCTTCCTGGTTTAAGACCTGCACTAGTTCTTCAACGCTCTTCACCTGAATTAATTTGCGTTGCATCTCCGGAGCCAGATTGCTTCTGGTTTCAATCATAGAGCCTATAGCTTTTATATCCAGTTCGTTTTCCACTATAACCTCTTTGGGCTTCTTACCAGCTTTTAATATTTGCATTACCGAAGGAATCCGCACCCGGTTCAGGTCAGCAGTAACACTGATTACTGCAGGCAGTTTAACTTTTAAAACTTCCTCACTGTCTTCCAAGGAACGGGTTACAATAGCACTGCCATCCTGAATTTCAATTTTACTGACATAACCCACCTGTGGCAGACCAAGGATTTGAGCTACCCGAGATCCCACCTGGGAGGAGTAGTTATCTCCGCTGCCCTCTCCAAACAGAATAAGATCCGGAGCATCCATCTTCTTTACAGCAGCTGCGATGAGCTGGGCACTGGCTGAGCTTTCCATATCTCCTTCATGGATAACTATTTTGGCTTCATCAGCTCCGGCTGCCAACGCCTCCTTGATGGTATCCTCCAAATCGGAAGAGCCAACACAAAGGGCAACCACGTTGGCTTCCCCGGCTTCCTTGATCTGTACTGCCGCTTCCAGAGCATTCTTGTCAATGTTTCCAAACGTAAATGGTACATTATCAAAAACAGGCTTACGATCACGTATTCTGATTTGTTGTAAATCGGGTATTTGTTTCATTGCTACTACAATGTTCAAGGTTACTACCTCCCTCTGAGCTCTATACCCTCAGGTCTTTTTAAATTGGTGGTGTCAATCCGGCCATGAAGTTCTGAATTACTCTTCTTAACAATAACTTTATTGTCATACAACTCTTGAATCTTTTCCGGGGAATAGCCCAAATCTTGCAGTATGTCTTCATTGTCCAAACCAATTGTAGGTGCACCGCGCCAAATTCTCCCCGGTTGGTTCTTTAATTTAGGAATTACATTTACACCGATAAGATGTCTGTTGTCTACAGTATCCCATTCGGTAAATACTTCCCGGGCCTTGTAATGGGGATGATTATAGGCAGTCTGGTAATCCATAATCCGGCTGCAGGGAATCCCTGCATCGGTTAGTTGTCTTTCCGCCTCATCTACAGTATGAGCAGCGCAAAATGCAACCAATTTTTCTTCCAGCAGATTTCCCCCGGGGGTATTAGGCAGAACCACGGGCTGATCGGCAGGGAACTCTTTCGAACCAAACTCCAATCCCAGGAAGGGCAACCCTTTTTTCAATACGCCCATGCCTACTGTAAATATATGAATTTCACGATCAGTGCATTTATACGTTCCCAGTCCAGCCCGGAACAAGCTGTGATTTCCTTCCCGGGTAAACTTGCGGCCATAGTTAAGTTCATCTCCTGGATAATTAAGCTGGCAGCGCATCATAGCTTCAAATTGGGCCACGTCGATGCTTTCGCCTTTGCCGGTGCGCTTGGCATTATACAGAGCGGCCATCGCAGTTGTCGAAGCTATATAAGCGGTTAAATAATCGCCCAGGAAAGGCATGGCTACCACCGGTGGCCGATCCGCAAAACCGTTCATCTGCATAAGACAGCCGAAAGCCTGTCCTACTGAATCGTAAGCTGGCAGCCCCACATAGCGAGGATCTCCGCTCTGACCATAGCCGGAGATGTGAACTATCACCAGAGCCGGGTTATGCTGCCATAGCACTTCGTCAGTCAGTCCCCATTTATCCCATTGGCCGGCTTTGGATGCTTCCAGGAATATATCGGTTTCTTTTATTATCTTGAAGAAAATCTCTTTACCTTCCGGGGAAGGGATGTTAAAACTTATATTACGTTGATTGCGCCTATCCTGTTCAATAGTCATACCTGTATCGGCCCGGGCGATATCCATAACCAAGCTATTCTCCATCCATATTACGTCAGCACCGAATTCCGCCATCATCTGGCATATAAAAGGTCCTGCTATTGATTGAGATGCATGAGCGACTCTTACTCCCTGCAAAGGCCCGAATTTCGGAACATCGGATCTTTTTGCCATTTTTTATACCTCCAGTTAATTATTTTTCACGTTTTGGGTCGGCTAATTCTCGCCAACAATGTCGGTCGTTAATTTAATAGCGCAACTATCATGCCAACCTTTTAATATTGCGAGAAGCCCTATTTTTAGCACTTTCCATATTTAATAAGCCTCGGTTGTATCAATTAGATATACAACTCTGTTTAATCTGTCGCAAATCTATATACGTAAATCAAGCCCTCGTCGTACGTGGTCCCTTGCCCAACTTCAGAGCTAAAGCCACCAGGAAATAACTTAAAATATAAACGACCAAACACATGACAATAGCACCGTAGAATGATCCGGTAAGGTCGAAGATAACTCCAAAGATATACGTTCCTAAACCGCCCAATAGTGCGGTGCCCATAGTTACATAGGAAAAGATTGCGCTGTAATCCTTGGAACCAAAAAGTTGTCTGGTCAATACCGGCGGTGGTACCATGGCCAGTGAAAAACCTATACCAAATAGAAATGCAGCCACATATAGTAAACTTTCGCTTTTAGCCCCCATAATCAACGCTACCATTCCTACGGCTCCACAGAAGGAACCAAAAGCCGTTGCTGTTTTGACCCCTGCCCGGTCGGATATCCAACCTAGCCCTACTTTGCCCAGAAGTTGACCAACCATGACACAAGAAACCATCAGTGCTCCTACCGAAGATGCATATCCGAGAGAAACTGCATAACCAGGCAGCTGCGGACTTAAATAAGCTGCCAGAGAGGTTAAGCCGGCAAAAATAAAAGCCACAAAAAATGCTGGGTTTTTCACAGCCACTTTACTGCTAACCCCTTCCCAGTCACCCTTAATTTCTACAACTTCAGCTGCAGTGTTTTCCTCATATCCGTATGGTTTCAATCCCATATCAGATGGTTTGTATTTAACAATAAAAAGAACTACTGGCATTACGAGAGCAAAGCAAACCGCACCCAAAAATACGTAACCCATTCTCCAACCGTGAGACACGATGACCGAATTGGCAATAGGGTTAAAGATAGCGCCTCCCAAACCTGAAGAGGCCAAAGCAATTCCCAGCGCCATTCCCTTTTTCTTATGAAACCAGTTGCCGATCAATAGGGGCAGCGGAAGATACATTATAAATGCATTACAGATCCCCCTGAATGCACCATTGATATACCACGAATATAAATTATTAAATGATCCCATGAGGGCAAAAGAGAGACTCGAACCACCTAACGCCAGTCCCAGGAGTATTTTTATATTAACCCTGGGGAAAAGATAACCCGCCAAAGGTAAGGTAATAATCATAAAAATATTTAAAATTGTCACATATAAGCTCATTGCGGCTCTGGTAAAACCTAGCTCCTTGCATACCGGTGCAAAAAACAACCCTACGCAATTAACTAAAACCCCCATGCCGCAGAAAAATATAACGCAGCAGCTAAACAGAATCCACCATGCGTAGTGCAGCTTCCCCTTCTCCATTAACTATCACATCCCCCTATTCAATAATTTTCGCTGTCTTTCCCAGACACTTTCCGGCCTCCTATGCTGATAATTTGTCCTCATAATTACTATTATCATCCCTCCTTCTGAACATTACATTTTTTATCTGTCGCAATATTCGTGCCTAAATAATATTCATGACTATAAAGCCTATATTTCGGGGGTTTTTATAGCCTCCCCTAACAAATCCATAGTAATCGTATAAAATATTGTTTAATATTCTTATACAGCGTTTAATCTCATATAACGAAATCTCTATGGGATACATGAACTTCTATTTAATGTGTTATACTTTGCACAAACCAATCTAAAGGAGGCATGTCTTATGACCAAGAGCTTCTCAAAAGGCTCAGACAAACGAGGATGCTCCAATGAAAAAAGTGCACTCTCCTTTATCATTCCGTTTACATCTCAAGCCGCCCAGGAAGATATAACATCATCATGGCAAAGATGTCGTGATATGGGGATAGATGTCCATTGCACAACTCTTCCTGCCATTAATAAAGCTAAAGAAACGTTAAATTGTTTACTGAATGAATGGGAGTCGATAGCGGATTTGGGCGGTTCTTTTGAGGAGGTATTCAGACTTGCCTCAGAAGAGAGTGAATGTGCCGTCTTCTATGTCGACCTGGAACTTAATATAATCATGCAAAGTGGTAATGAACTGTTCTTAAAACATCTCAACTCTTTAAATTTGGGTATCGGTGCCAACTTGAGCGAAGATAAAATTGGCACTAACGCTGTTGCATTGGCCTCAAGGCTTCAAAGAAAGACTTTTATTATTGGCTCTGAACACTACCTCGATATATTTAAAAATTATGCCAGTGGAGCTTCCCCAATTTTTATGACTGATAACATCCCTATTGCTTATGTAATGTATATTGGTAATTCGGCAGGGTTTGATCATACTTTACAAGATAGGTTAAACCAGTACATCGACCTGCAGAATCACTTAACTCGCCTGCAATTTAACAATCTGGAGTTATCCTTAAAAAATGAAATGCTGCACGCAAATAATAATCTCAAAGATTCTGGTAACATCTTTGTTGACTCTCATGGATTAATAATTAATGTAAATAAATGGATTTTGGAATATTTCAATTTAGCAGCAGAGGATATCCTAGGTAAATATATTGGTAAGGTATTCCCCGAGCTAACCAAAGTTTGGGATGGCTTACAATCGGGAGAACCCCTTAAAAACAGGGAGCTATTTTTTCATCAGAGTTTTGGTAAAGGCAGCAAATTAATAGTGGACTGCATTGTGCAGAAAAAACAGGGTGAGACTCTAGGTATGATTATCTCTTTGTTTGAAAGCAAACTACAACCCAAATTAAGTAGTAAAAAAGATGTGCACGATGCCCATTTTACTTTTGATGATTTAATTGGTATTAGTCCTATTTTTTGCGAAGCAAAAAACATAGCCGAAGTCGCTGCTGTTAGTAATTGTAATGTAATGATCATTGGAGAAAGTGGTTCTGGCAAAGAGCTGTTCGCTCAAGCCATTCATAATAAAAGTGATCGTAAAAACGAAGCATTTATCTCCATTAACTGTGCAGCTATCTCCAAAGAACTAATTTATAGTGAATTATTCGGTTATGTAGAAGGGGCTTTTACAGGTGCAAAAAAAGGCGGTGCCCCTGGAAAGTTTGAACTTGCAAACAAAGGCACCTTATTTCTGGATGAAATAAGTGAAATACCCAATGAAATGCAAGCTGTTCTTTTAAGGGTTCTTGAAGGTGATACCGTTTCCCGAATAGGCAGCTCGGTTTCTATCCCTATTGATGTAAGAGTAATCACTGCAACCAACAGGGATATTTGCAGTTCCATTGCAACCAATCAATTCAGATTGGACCTCTATCATCGTCTATGTGTCGTCCGCATAGATATTGCCCCGTTAAGACGGCGTAAAGATGATATTCCCGTACTGGCCAATTACTTTCTTCAAATATTCACATCCAAGCACAAGAAAAATATACTCAGAATCACATCAGAAGCTATGGATTACATGGAGCATTGTGTATGGTTGGGAAACGTACGAGAACTTAGAAATGTTATTGAAAGAGGTGTAATTTTTTGCTCTTCAAATGAACTTGATATCAGTGATCTACCTAAAGAACTGGGAAAACATCATAAAGACCCCGTACCCCAAATCCAGAATATTGCCCATTCAGGGGATAGTTTACTTCAACAATTTCAAGAAAAGCTGGACGAAAAAAGGCACATTGAATTGCTTCTAAAAGAGCGAAACAACAATAAAACCCTGGTGGCCCAGGATATGGGGATCACAAGAGCTACTCTTTACAGAAGGATGAAATTTTTTGGCATTAAATGACACTTTCCTAAGCTTAAATGAGGAATCTGTTCGAAGATAGCCCGCATCACTATTAAAGTGGTGCAGGCTATTTCTTTTATGTAATTTTACTGCCTTATTAATGAGCTTAGCTACTTTACCAGGTTCTCTCCAGTTCCTTTTTGATAATAACCTTTTTTACATAAAGCTCATTTATTTTTTCTTTTGTGTAACCGATATCAGATAGTATATCGTCATTATCCATGCCGATGGTGGGTGCTCCCCTCCAAACCCTGCCGGGATTATTCTTAAGCTTGGGGATAACGTTGACCCCCTTGATTGTCCTGCCATCAATCGTATTCCAATCCATAAACACTTTCCGGGCTTGATAATGCGGATCCTTTAAGGCCATCTGATAATCCATGATAACACTACACGGAATACCTGCTTTATTAAGCTCATCATCTACTTCCAGAGCCGACTTGCTGGCACAGTATGTTACAAGTTTTTCTTCCAATAGGTCTCCACCTGGCGTATTAGGCAGTACCACCGGTATATCTTCCGGAAATTCCCGGGATCCGTATTCCAATCCCAGGAAGGAAAGCCCGCGAAGAAGTACCCCGGCGCCCACAAAAAATATATATACATCTTTGCCGTCTTTACATTTATATACGCCAACACCAGCCCGGAACGAACTATGCGTTCCCTCCCGTACAGGTTTTTTACCTAAATTTATATCATCCATGGGATAATTCAGCTGACAACGCATGATCGCTTCGAACTGGGCCATGTCTATGCTTTCTCCTTGGCCTGTTTCTTTAGCCTTATGCAACGCTGCCAGTACTGAACTTAATGTTAGTAAACCTGTTAAAAAATCCCCTACAAAGGGAAAGGCAGGTATGGGCTGTCGATCAGGGAAACCATTTAATTGCATAAAGCAGCTATATGCCTGGGCGGTACCATCATAGGAAGGGCGATGAACGTATTCCTCTATGCCATCTTGACCGTAACCGGAAATATGAGCAATGACCAGTGCCGGGTTGTGTTCCCACAATACTTCATCTGTTAATCCCCATTTAGAAAACTGCCCACCCTTTGAGGCCTCAATAAATATATCCGCATCGGCAATTAACTGCAAAAATGTTTCCTTACCTTCCGGTGAGGGGATATTAAGAGCGATACTGCGCTGGTTACGTCGATCCTGTTCGGTTTGCATTCCCGTCGGTGCCCTGGCAATATCCACACTGAGAGGGCTCTCAATCCATATTACATCGGCTCCGAATTCGGCCATGAATTGAGCAGCGAAAGGGCCAGCAATAGACATAGATGAATGTACAACTTTCACTCCGGACAAAGGTCCAAAATTGGGCACATCTTTCTTTTTAGCCATAAAATTTCCTCCATTTCTTGATTCCAAAGATGAAAACTAACTCTTGTTTATATCATGGGAGCTTCAAATTGTTTTCATTTATTTTACGCAAACATCGTGCCAGGTATTGCAGCTAGTGATACGGCCATATTTTCGGTATCTCATCAAATCGAAACCCTTTTTAGTGTATTGCAGAATTAAGCATTGTTTAATGTTTTGATACAACCAAGAGGGTATTTTTATGGTGGCTATGGAAAAATGGCACTTAAAACTTTCTTAGTGCAGAATACGCAAAGCTTTTTTTCATGGGAACGTATGCTATGAGTGTATGCGGTTGAGACGTACGTGGCCTCTATGGATAAGTACAAAAGTCCCCCTGGCTCACTTAAGAAAAAGGCTCGCTGGAAAAGTCTCCAACGAGCTTTTAAGTTGCTATAAACGATTTTCGAAGAACCGCCTCAGCGTTCCCTATGCCTTTCCGTTGCATCCCAATACATTCACCATTTTGTTCTTGACCAGTTGCTTTATTGCCTCTCTTGCCGGTCCCAAATACTTCCTGGGATCAAACTCAGCCGGGTTTTCAGCAAGATATTTTCTGATGGTTCCAGTCATAGCCAGCCGTAAATCAGAATCGATGTTAATCTTACATACAGCCATGGAAGCAGCTTTTCTGAGCATATCTTCAGGCACACCCTTTGCTCCGGGCATATTGCCGCCATAAGTATTAATCATATCTACAAATTCAGGAATAACTGAGGACGAGCCGTGAAGAACGATGGGGTATCCCGGCAATCTTTTTTGAACTTCTTCCAAAATGTCAAATCTTAAGCTTGCTTCACTCTTAAATTTAAATGCCCCGTGACTTGTTCCAATGGCAATGGCCAAAGAATCCACACCTGTTTTCGCAACAAATTCCTCAACCTCATCCGGGTCAGTGTAAGAAGAGTCCTTCGCAGATACATTTACCGCATCTTCGACACCCGCCAGCCGTCCCAGTTCTCCCTCAACAACTACGCCCTTGTCATGGGCATAATCAACAACCTGCTTGGTGAGCTTGATATTTTCCTCAAAGGAATAATGAGATCCATCTATCATTACAGAAGTAAAACCCCCATCGATACATGATTTGCACACTTCAAATGTATCACCGTGATCCAGGTGTACACAAATAGGCAGTCCTGTTTCTATTACAGCAGCCTCAATAAGTTTCATAAGGTAGGTGTGATTAGCATATTTCCTTGCTCCAGCAGAAACCTGCAATATCAGCGGTGCATTCTCTTCTTTGGCTGCCTCAGTGATCCCCTGAATTATTTCCATGTTGTTGACATTAAATGCTCCGATTGCATAACCACCTTCATAAGCCTTTTTAAACATTTCAGTCGATGTTACAAATGGCATTTTCCTCAGCTCCTTTTAAAATAATTGCGATGATATTTCCATTATAACCATTTGAAAAATTCACAGCCACAATATAATAAAAACCCCAGACAATGGCTTACATCTATCTGGAGGTTATCAATAATATGAGAACGATATGAAATTATGGCAGTATATTAATTTTTTCAATAGCCTGCCATCATGGTTCAACCACAAATTATATTTTCGATCGGTCACTTCTTACCATCGCAATAGCTATCTGGTAATCTAATTCTTGACCATTAGTTAGTTTGAAGTCAGGAAATTTAGCTCCTGTATATCTTACTGCGTTGACTTCGATTGGTTCCATTATTAAACACCTCCTTTTGGTGTTAGTTTGACACAAAATCAAAAATATTATGCCCGGTTGGATTGGATATGCATCTTAATCGATGTTCTGCCCGGTATAGATTTCCATCATTTCCTTTTTTATCTGTTGTTTTATTTTACTCTTTTCTCTGTTTTTGAGGTCTTGTTTAGCGGTTCCAAATAAGTAGTTGTCCAAATCAAATTCTTTTAAGATCATTTTGGTATGGAAAATATTATCCTGATAAACATTTACATCAATCATTTGATAAAGGTTGCGGGTTTTACTGGATATATAGTTTTGGATAGAATTGATTTTATGATCGATAAAGTATTTCTTGCCGTCTATATCTCGGGTAAAACCTCTGACTCGATAATCTACAATGCTAATATCAGGATTGAAACTATGAATTAAATAATTTAAAGCCTTAAGCGGTGAAATCTGACCACAGGTCGAAATATCGATATCAGCCCTGAAAGTACTTACCCCTCGGTCAGGATGGCTTTCAGGGTAAGTATGAACAGTAATATGGCTTTTATCTAAATGAGCTACGATAGCTTCAGGCAGCGGACCGGGTGTTTCCCTGGCAAGATCATTCTGCGCTTCGGAACGGCTTTCATCCTCAGCTATAAGTATAGTGACACTTGCCCCCTGGGGATCATAATCCTGCATCGCTATATTAAGAATGTTTGCGCCTATTATTTTAGTTACATCAGTTAAAATCTTAGTTAATCTTTCAGCATTATACTCTTCATCAACATATTTAATATATTCCTTGCTATGTTCCGGGCTGAGGGCATAGCATATATCATATAGGTTAAAACTTAGAGTCTTAGTAAGATTATTAAAGCCATAAAGCTGAAGCTTTTTCTTGATAGGTTTTATCTCCATGTTGATTCCTTTCATACCGGCCAAATTTCCTTAACAATATTTAATTAATGTTTATGTTAATAACTATTTGGTTAAATGTCTATCTAGTTTGTAGAATATCCGATAGCAAAAGAAAATAATCCTGAATGCACCCTTTGGAATTATTCGGAATAACATGAATTATATTCTTAAAGGGGGTGATTAGATTGGCAAATCCTATTCACAATCACGAGTTCCAGGGCAGCACTTTGATAAACGATGGACATAACCATCGTTTTGCTGGAGTAACTTTTGCAGCTATTAGATTACCAAATGGAAAACACATTCATAGGTTCTGGACCAATGCCGATTTTTATGAAGATCATATTCATGTGGTAAAAGGATTCACAGGTGTTAATATTCCTATAGGCACCAAGGGTCGTCATGTTCATTTTGTAGTTTTAAAAACAACATTAGATGATGGACATCGGCATACCTACAGGTTAGTAACAATGATAGACGATCCAATTGGTGATTAATCCACTACCGGTTGGGGGGGAGGCCCCCCCTTTTTTAATGTTTTACATCGGTTTCGAGCATCTTTACTACTAATTTGGCAAGAACTGCCCGATCCTTATCATTGCCAACCTTCCATAATTCCTGAAGAAGCCTTTGTTCTCTATTCTCAGGATCAACCGAGGCAGCTAATATAGTCCCTATTTTAGCTGCTATCTTATCTATGGTTGTCTCGGACATACCGACCATTTCTGCCATTGATACTGCTTTGGCAAGAGTCCCTTTCCATTCTTCCCAATGTGTAAAAGTTTCAGATCTATTAATTTCCATTGAATCACCCTCCAATATTTAGTGTAAAGTTATTATTCCTTAAATTAATAGTAGTATGCTCAATAGGCAGCGGACTGTTAAAAGTGGCAGAATAGTTTATACTATGGTTGATGTGTTTATCACATATTAGTTTATTTTTTATTAAAGCGAGGCTAAGTGATGGGCAAAGTTGCAGGAACCGGTTGTAATTCATTAATACCAGAGGGAGAAAGGGCACCGCTGCAGGAAATTGAGCGAAGTATTATTACCAAGTATAGAAGGCAGATTTGGACTAAGTTTACTAAGGCAGTCAAAGACTTTAATTTGATTGAAGATGGGGATAAAATTGCGGTAGCTGTCTCAGGAGGTAAAGACAGTACTTTAATGGCTAAATTATTTCAAGAGCTCCAGTGCCATGGCAAGAACAATTTCGAATTGGAATTTATTGCGATGGATCCAGGGTATCATGAAAGCATTAGGGAATTATTGATTAATAATTGCCAACAGTTAAATATACCTATTCATATTTTTGAATCTAATATATTTAAAATTGTAGACGATATTGCCCAGGATTATCCTTGTTACATGTGCGCGAAAATGCGCCGTGGTGCGCTATATTCAAAAGCACAAGAATTAGGTTGCAATAAACTAGCGCTGGGTCACCATTTCAATGATGTGATTGAGACAACTCTTTTAAATATGTTTTATGCGGGTTCTTTTAAAACCATGCTTCCCAAATTAAAAGCAACTAATTTTCAAGGCTTGGAATTAATCCGTCCTCTTTATTATGTTGAGGAACAATCAATAGAGAAGTTCACCCAGGAACATGGGATTGGGCCTTTAAATTGTGCATGTATGGTCGCAGCAGAAAAGATCGCCAATAAACGTTATGAGATTAAAGAGTTGGTTCAGGAGCTAAAAAAGAAAATAAAGAATGTGGATAAATTCATTATGAGATCCACACAGAATGTAAATATTGAGTGTATTCTTGGGTGGAAAAAGGAAGGAAAGAAATATTCTTACTTAGATTATTACGACGAAGACTAATGCAAGCAAGAACCGTCCCCACTTGCAGGTTAGAAATTGGCGGTATCAAAGATTTAAATACCAGCACCCTAACAGTATTACTAATAACTTATGTACTTGCAATTTTACTGTACGGATACCAGATGTGGCAGGAAGAGGCATTGATTTCGGTTGAAAGGCATCAATTTTCGCCGAGTCTGCAGCCGGCAGCAAAGAAAAAATTATCCGAAGATGAAGAGAACAAAGATAGAAAATAAAGGTGTCACCGAGAACCGTCCCCATTGACACGCAAAAGAGAAACGCCGCATATATTGCGGCGTTTCTCTTTCACTATTTGCCTAGAATTGTAACTTTTACAGTTTTCATTCCCCAGTTTAATGCCTGTTGATGAGTATCAAAATAAAGATCAATTCTATTGCCTTTAATGGCATTTCCCTGGTCAGCTGCTATTGCTTCTCCGTAACCTTCAACATAGAGCTTTGTTCCCATCGGAATAACCTTAGGATCTACGGCAACAATTCCTCTAGCCAATGGAAGACCAATGTATGATGGATAGCCATAATATGGCTTGTTGCACTCATAACAGCCGTCATAACCAGTTGCTACCATACTAATAGTCTTAACTGCCCTGGATGAGGCAGAACCACTTCTGGATACAGTTGAAGTCGATTTTGCTGCTGGCGTTGAAGCTATTTTAGTTGGTGATGATTTTGAATCAGGTTGTGATGCTGAAGTTGAAGCAGGTGCTGGAACTTGAACTTGTGTTGGCGCTTGATCCTGAGCCAATTCTTTATTTGTTTTGGTTGATAGATCAAGTGCTTCTTTGGTTCTAGATTCGATTAAACCATCTTTGTTGTTTAAGGTTTCCTGTAATTGCACTGCCTCAGCACGGGTTGAACCTGATTTGGAAGATAGCGTTGTGGTATCAGTTCTACCTATGAATATAGTCGTTACTAACAATGAAAGAATAAACAACGGAATAATGACTTTCTTACTTAACATTTGATAACTCCTTTCT